>OWJF01001240.1_pt1 | contig 11199 bp, 8 predicted proteins | sample 1732941 | NCBI WGS metagenome assembly OWJF01 (sample SAMN05065770, study PRJEB22554) | human gut metagenome | biome: ENVO:2100002; feature: ENVO:00000062; material: ENVO:00002003 | host: Homo sapiens | place: USA
GGCTTTCACAATTGCGCAACCATACACTCTTTTTTTGAACTCTGCCATATTATACATATTTTATTTATTAGTTGTATTGTCATTTGTCTCATATATCACGCAAGGGCTGAAACAACCAGCAAGAAAGAACTTAAGCAATGGTTTCATTTTTACTTCATTGCCGTTTGCAAGTGTCTCTGATGCAAGTCTTTCAAACTTTCCTTTACGTTGGTAGTTTACTTTTATATCATGCTTGTAAATAGCTATAGACTGAGCAATTTCATCCTGTAGTTGAGACGAAGTGCTTTTCTGCAAGTAAGGCTCAAGCATGGCATAAGTCTTGTTCTTTGCTTCGCTACGGTCTATAATGTATGATACAAGTTGACCTGCAGCAAAGGCGAGTTCTTCAGTACTATTGAGGGTTGCCTTACCAGAGGCAACGTCTCTAATTTTCTCTCTTAACTCTGTTACATTTTTTTCCATTTTTTTATTGTCTAAACGGTTAAACATTCCTTGAAGGCTAAACCATATATTTATCTTTCTTTTTATATTGTTATTCCATTCACATCGTTTTTTTATTATCTCTGATTTGATGTTCGTTAGAATTGAATTGAACATCATGTCGTCAAACATGTTCTGGGTTATCGCCTTTAAATCAGATTTATATATATAAGCGTATACAGCTTGCCTATATTTGAGGATTAAATCAACCATAAGACTACCTCCTTGTATATACTCTGGCTTAGGAAGATCTCCAAAATAAGAACATGTGTAATCGTCATCTTTGATCTTGACCAAGGTATTATTAAATATCATCTTTACCACAATTCTTTCAAAATCAAATATCGTCCTGATATTGATATCGGATTCCTTGTTGAAGACTTTGTTTTCATAAAATCCAGCATCTGTTACATTAGACACGGTTACAGGTTGACTAAGCTCATATCTAAACATTGGAACGAAATCAAAATCATTTAAGACCATCCCTGACTTCGTGTTTGAATAGTTCAGAAGATAATAATCTGAAAGATATTTTTTATTCGTACTTGTAAAGAGGCTTTCTAATAACTCTCTGTACGATAATGGTTCCTCTTTATCGTTGAATATTTTCACGATAGCCGTATTTATTTCACGTTGGTCCACCACGATAGGGAGAGGATTGGGAAGACATTTAGATTTGCGTCTAAGCAACTTGTTCAAATAGAACAAAGCCATAGCATCGTTGATAGAAAACCTTTGGCTTATTCCATCCTTAAGATAACATGTTTGGTGTTTCAAAAAAGGCTTCTTATTATTGTATGCCGTAAGAAATCCAACTACTCCATATTTCTTGTCAGATAGAACCTCCCCGTTAAAAATTTCCTGCTCAATATATTCTTTATGTTTTTTTTCAATTTCTTCTACAGGAACACTTCTGAGATACAGATGAACATAATCCTTTTCTGATAGTTGCTCATATACTTCAAGACTTTTCAAACAAGAAATGATTTCCTTGAAAGATGAGAAGAAACCTTCAATCTCCGCTTTATATTTATATGTTTGGCTATCGTCAGCCTCTAACATGTTTAGATTATAGACACGGATACAGTTGTCACAATAATCATTTATTCGGTCACTTACAACCTCAAAACGTTTATTCCGTATTAGTTGATTATTTTCTTTTATTTCATCCTTGGTTGGTTTGTCTTTCTTTTTAAATATTTTAATACCGTGAGATTGTCTATCTTTATCACTGAAATTAAAGTTGTAAGCTATTGCGAAAGGAGAACAAGAATGGATTTTCTGTTCCTTATCGAATTTCTTAACTTTATTCATCGTAATATATGTGGTTGCCTCTTGATATCTTATACAATCCTTCCATAGTCGGATATCTTTATTTTTTCCATCGAAATAATCATAATCAATACCCTTCTTAAGGTCTTTGTTAACCCAAACGCCTTTACTGTCAATATCAATAAAGACATGAAGTCCCTTATCAGGCTGACTTTTCCATTCTATAATGTCAGGAATGTCAGACATAAGGTCATTCATAAAATTGATTAATTCTCTTATCATATTGTTTCTTTCTTTATTTCAACAAATCCAAACCCCTGTGAACATTGTTCTCCGACTCCTCCTTCATAAGCAATCTTCATCAACTCTAAAGGTGCTTTCATGCGGAAAGAGCAGAGATATCCACGTACTCTTGATTCGTAAGGAGTATTGGCTTTTATCGTTATCAACTTCGACTTGACCTTATTGTCTGTCAATTCGAATGAAAACTCCTTGTCATTCATATCAAATGGTTGACCATGAATGCTCTCATATCTCGCCATCAATCCCTTTAATACGCCTTCAGCAAACATAGGATTGTCAGGAGATAGATATTGAGTCTTGTTGTCTTCATGAAGCTTAACACAAATAGGAGACAGAGCTACGAAAGTCATTCCTTCAGATAATTGTGGCATTGGTATGGCCTCTACTCCAACAACATCAAAAGCAACTTGATACTTCTTATTGCCAATTGAAAAGCTTTGATGGGCAAATATACCTTGAATGAACTCAAGAGTACTTTTTTCCGGTATAAAGCTAATGTACCATACTGCTCTTTCATCAATGATTTTCAAACACCCACCTTCTGGCAAAGGTCTTACCTTTTCAAAGATAAAAGGCGAATAGCAAAATAGCTTAAATCTCTTGCTTCCATTCAATTGATAACCATTTTCATGGAGCCATGACGAATATTGCGTATCAGCTTGCGCCAATATACGATAAATGACGGCAGACTGCTCGTATTGGTAGTTAAACGGCAGTAGGTCTCCATGCTCTCGGTTCATTTTCAAAGTTATCTTAAACTTCATCACTAAAAATCATTTATGGTCTATAAAGTTAACAAATATATTATCTTGTTGCTTTTTTATTTAACGTTAATTAAGCAAACTATGCAATTTAAATGCATTCCGAGCCTCAGCGATGCTTTCGGTTGCAACCTCTTCGAATATCTCGAAGACAATTTGTTCATTATTATTCTGCTTCATATCTAACACCATTAAGAATTAGTATTTCCATGTTCGAGTATCACCCAAACACCAATATTTACACCGACATTTTGCGTTCACGAATCTATTATTGAGTTGACTCTCTTCTCCCTTCCCAATGTCTCGGGAAATGCATAGTGGCCACTACCGATTTCTCGGGGATTAGGCTCTATATGTTCGGCATACCATGCACGTTTATACTCGGTGGTGATGATGCCGTAATCTCTGGCAGCGATGATGGAAGCGGCTAGAGATGCACCATATAGCTCCTTGATATCTATCATCTCATCCAGCGTAATCTTCTCACGCTTTTCTGCTCCCAATTCTTCGATAAACGTTTGCTTGGGAAGAAGGAAGAAACTGGCAAAGAGGTCACAACGCTTCTCTACACTATACTCTGACTCTTGGGGGAAGAGGAGAAGAAGATGGGCTAACTCATGAACAGCCGTAAAACGAAGTTTCTCCACACTACTCTTTTCCGGATTGATATCGAGAATCATCAGCGGATGCTTCTTATCTGCCCAGGTACTCATTCCGAAGACATAATCCGGGAGAGTAGCAGCAAGTATCATGATGCCTTTTCTTTCTAAGAGTCTCAGTATGCTGGCGATAGGTCCATCACCGCAATGCCACTTTTCACGAAGAAGAATGGATGCCTGGATGGCATCTTCCAGAGTTGATACCTTGGTGTCTTTTATCGGATTCTGGAATTGAGTAGGGAATCCTGCTTCTTTTTCCTTGATAAAATACTGCTCTGCCCAAAACGAGAGTTTTGCTTCCAAGGCTTGCAATTCGTCTTCGGATAACTTACCATTGGAGGTGGTGCGAAGCATAGGCATATCAATAGAGATATTGGTGGCATCGAAATAGCTATCGCTAATGTTTAGCGCCTTAGCCATAGCCAATTTGGCAACACGCTTAGGAAGCATGAGCCCTTTCTCATAGCGAGAAATGCTCTGCTTGGTGATGATGCCGCCTGTAAGCTCTGCAAGTTTTTCCATGCTTAGCCCCATCATCTTGCGCGCTTCATGCAATCGGATGGAAAATTGGTTTGATGTCATTAGATTAATTATTTTATTGACAAATATAGAGAAAAATATTATTCATGTCTACTTTTACAAACATCTATTAACAAAAAGATTATATTTGAGAGTTTTCTAAATGCTTTTATTGTATCATTGAATGATTCTGTGTAAGCAATTCGTCTTTATCAGACGAATTGCTTTTTTAGTTCACTTCACTTTTGGGGTGCAGTTAAGATATACTCCCCCTCCAAAAGCATAAATAGATACCAACGGCTCAATTTTGCGAAAGATTAATGCATAAGTAGGTGTTCATTGCCGAATAGCCTCGTTGTGATCGTTGAGATAGAGAAGAGGAGCAGGTTGGTATTGTATACTTGCCAACGACTTTTGAACTTGCAGATAGCGCGTAGAGATGCCTCCGAGGGTAAGCATGGTGTGGAAGGCTGAACGGCTACTCTGCGCCTGCTTGTGGCGGTTGGCAGAAAGCGCTTGTACAACGTGGGGCAACTGTTGGCGGTAGCTCTGCGATGTCCATACCAAGAAGGGGACATGCAATTCGTAGTTGGAAGCTCTGGGCGAAGCATGCAAAAAGAGATTGTGGTTATCGTCGAATATGTTTTCGCCATGATCGCTCGTATAGAGCATTGCCGACATTCCGCCGTGTTTCTTCAGTCGAGCTATCACACCACTCAGCACATAGTCGGTATAGCGTATGGTGTTGTCGTATGCATTGATGAGATGGGGGCGATTTTCTTTTTTTGCTTCACAGCGAGTGTCGGGCTTAAAGTAAGCCATATTGCGCGGGTAACGCTCTTTGTAGTTGAAATGAGAGCCGTAAGTGTGGAGCACTATGAATTCTTTCTTGCGTTTCTGAGCTAACACTTGGTCGATAAGTGGGAGCAAGGCTGCATCATAGAAGTTGCTGTCTGGGCTAATAGCCTCTGATAGTTGTCTGCCTTGGTTGTTGGCATCGCCTGTTTTCAGAAAGAGCCATTGGTCTGCCTGTTGGCCTAAGAAATCGATAAATGAGTGGTTGGGGCGCTGATTGCTAAGAAAAACGGTATGAAATCCTGCTTCTCGGAAGGCTTCCAGAATGCCTTTTTCGCAAAATAGACGTTCGAAGTCGGTAGCAGAGGCTGGCGAGAGGAGCATGGGTACACTCTTGTGGGTGGTGTTTGACTGTGTGGTAACATTGTCGAATGCCACCAAATGGTCGATGGTGGTGAGGCTGGGGTTGGTGGGACGATGATAGCCATAGAGACTGAAGTTCATGGCGCGTGCTGTTTCGCCAATCACCATGACGTAAACTTCGCACGAGTCGTTTGGGTGTGTGGTTTGAGCGTCGAAACGAAAGTTGGCTGAAGCTTGCTTGTAGTTGATGGATGCATTATTGCGCTTGATGGCGAGGTGGAGGTTGTAGAACACATTGGCAGGATACATGTCATCGAGCACGCTATAGCAAGGGATGGTAGCATTGGCTACAGCCACACAGCCACAACCGACTAAGGCTATAGCTGCAGCCCACTTACGACAGCGCTTTCTGAATTCTAAAGATAATACTGGTGCGTTGTGGTTTCGTATTGAAACCACTCCTAATACGAGCAATGGCAGATAGAGAATGAAGACGCTTGCTACGCCAGGTATGAGATTGTCGAGCAATTCCATGGCTTCTCCAGGGTTTGTGGTTACCAGGTTTAGAAACATGTCTACGGCTATGACGCCTTTACCAAAGAGGTAGAGGAGTACTATTTGGAAGGCTGCGAAGAAGATGAGCAAGAAGAGCCACCATACCATTTTCCCTGCCTTGCGACTTAGGCTCATCAACACCATGTAGATGGCGCATGGCAACAGGATGTTGGCAAGGGCTGCCCATGGTTTGAGGCTCTCGCTAAAGCATAGTGCCAGGTTGGGGATGATTAATGCTACAACGGCGTAGATGTATATGAATTTGTTGAGGGATTTCATGTTACTGATTTATATATTGTTTTTATGTACGAGTGTGTATAGGGGGAGAGAATAATGGCGGTGAGGAGTGGGTATTAGAAGGCTTCGTTGATATTGAAGAGAAAGCCACTCTGACCGCTCTTGCCGAAGCCATAGTCGAGACGCACGTTTACGTTTTTCTTAAATTCCCATCTATAGCCGAGTCCGAAGTTGGGCAGGATGTTTCTGCATCTGATTTTACTAAACTTTGGGAACACGGTGCCTGCTCCAACCCAGGTGGTGATGGAGTTACGTTTCCATATATGCTGTCGGAGTTCAATGGTGGCTTGTATCATGTGTTTGTCGCGATATCTGCCTTCGTAGTAGCCACGCATGGCATTGCTGCCTCCAAGTTGTGCCATCATGCCCCACGATGGATTTCCGAAGTTGAATGTGGAGCGCACATCTTCTGCTAGCACAGCGCCACGCCATGGTTGCTTATAGGCGTTAAGCTGCAGTTGCGTGGTGGCGAAGGCATATTGGTTGCCGAGAAATCGTGGGCGCACCATTTGTATGAGGTTGACGAAATAGCCACTATGCGGAAAGGTGAGGTTATCGCGATTGTCGAACATGAAGGAGAAGCCCACGCCATAGTTGGCTGTGTGCCTATCCATGCCATTTAAGAGTTCGGGGCGCTCTATGTCTTTGCCTATGATATAGTCGTAGGCTACCGATGGTCCAAAGAAAAGATGGTTGCCTAAGTTCCACATGAAGCTTCCATTAAGGTGTACTTGCCATCGCTTCATGTCGCTCTGGTTGTCGTCGTTATCGCCCATGTCGAATCCCACTCCCCAAAACTTACAAGGGAAGGAATAGAAGTAGAGTGTGTATGTGGCACGGTATCGGTCGTGTGGAAAGATATGGGTGCCTCTCACTCCGAGCAGATAAAAGCCTACGGTGCTAATATCGCCAAAGAGCGAGACATTCGACGGCATGAGTAGCGAGTCGGCATGGTCGGAACGATAGAGACCTGCAGCCACAAGTCCTAAACCAAGCTTAGTGTCGGTGGCATAGTGTGGACCGCCGATAATGCTAAAATCAAATCGCTTATCGTTTTTTTTGTTAGCATCGTTGAAATAGTCGAGCAACTTAGTGATGAGCGATTTCTGTTTTTTCGCCTCAATGGTTTCGTCTGGATTCTCATCGGCTTTTACTATGGTATTAGCCTGTAACACTTCTGTCGAGGCATGCTGTATGAAGGCTGAGTCGGTATTGCTCGCCATGCTGTGAACAGAAAAGAGAAGCCATGCAAGGCATGTGAGTAGTGAGAGTTTCATATGGATGATATGTGTATGTATATATAATATGTATATATATAATAAGGTGGGTAAACTGAGAACAGGTGTTTATTTAGTATACTAATGCCACATTGTCTATCCAGAGTGTGTTGCCAGGAGTGCCGATGTATGCTCCGCCATGACTTGATGTGAACTGCAAGATGAGATGCGATGGAGTTTCGTTGGCAGCCGCCCATCCGGTTTCTCTAACGATAACTCTCTTGCCCTTGCTGTTGCGAGCATAGTCGCAGCTGCGCAGTCCCATGAGCGAAGCATCATAGCCTGCCATGTGGCGAATGTCGCCATAGTGGATGGTGTATGTGGCATCATTGACCCATCCATTAGAACTTTTAGTGAATTTCACAACCATCGTTCCCACGCGCTTTGCTGTGATGTTGCCCTGAGCATCCTCGTGGCGTTTTTGCAAATAGAGCACAGCAACTGCATGGTCGCGACCGGCAACTATAGAGGCGCTGCTAAAGCCATTCTGCTTGATGCGATTGGCAACATTAGGCAATGATGTCTTGTAGTCGAAGCGTAGAGCCTTGGGGCGTTGGCAGAAAGGTATGCCCCAATTGATGGCTTTCGGGCCATCCTTGGTACTTGTGATAGGTTCGCGCACGTCGCCCAAGAAGAGAGAACCTGCAGCAAGCACTTTTATGTTGATGAGTCCAAGCACTTTCACTTTCTCGATATGGGTTTCGAGCTTAGCGCAGTAACCATTCTCATGTTTGTCGCGATATACAGAATTGTTTGTTTTATAGATACCGGAAACGTGTGCCAACACATTTGATGTAGCCCACGGGGAACCACCCTTGTTGGTGTAGGGATTGTTGCCATTAATGGTCATTGATGGCCCAATGGCGTAGACCACCTTTTTATTTCCACCAATAATGCTTGATTCTTTGATGTTTCTTATCACCCAACTATCCATGTTGCCATACTTGAAAGGTACTACCCTTTCAGCACTTTGCGCATATATGGTGGAAGCAAAGATGAGCGAGATTGCTATGCTATAAATACGATATTTCATTTTGATCTAATTTCTATTTCTATAATTTGGGGTAAAGATATAAAAACATTTGCATCAAAAGAGTTTTCTTACTGTTTATTTATATTTATTTATACTGTAAGAGCAATAAATTGGAGGATAAAGAGGTTGGAGAGTGGTGAAAATGGAAAAGAGTTTGGTTTTTACAAATTAAGGTTCACTTTTTATAAATGGAATACGGAATATAAGGTGTAATTTTGCAGAAGTAAAAGCTACACTCGGCATAGATTGCAAGTAAACTTGCATCTCTGCGCTCGCTTGCATATACTTTGCAGTCGAGGAAGAGAAACAACAATAAAAGGAAATAGTAATAACTTAAATATTATAACCACTATGACTAACGAAAAGAATTTTAGAGTTGAAGCTGACCTTTTGGGTGAGCTCAAGGTTCCTGCTGATGCACTTTATGGCGTACAAACTCAGCGCGGTATCAACAATTATCATATCTCACGCAAGACTATGCGCGACTATCCTGACTTCATCATCGCTAATGCTTTAGTGAAGATGGCGGCTGCGCAGACTAACCACTCGCTGGGCGTGATCAGCGACGAAATAGCAAGTGCTATGATTCAGGCTTGCAAGGAAATTGTTGACGGAAAATGGCATGAGAATTTCCCTATCGACATGATTCAGGGTGGTGCCGGAACTTCGGTTAACATGAATGTCAATGAGGTTATCGCTAACCGTGCGCTCGAAATCATGGGCCACGAAAAGGGCGAATATCAATATTGCTCTCCTAACGACCACGCTAACTGCGGTCAGAGTACCAACGACGCTTACCCTACCTCTATCCGATTGGCTTTAATACGTATGAATGCACACTTGGTAGGTGCTTTGACTGGTTTGATTAGCGCTTTCCGCTATAAGGCTGAGGAATATAACGACGCAATAAAGATGGGTCGCACCCAGTTGCAGGATGCTGTGCCTATGACTTTCGGTCAGGAGTTTAATGCTTATGCCAACAACCTGGAGGAGGAGATTTTGAACTTGGAGCGCAACGTGAAGTTGCTGCACGAGATCAACATGGGCGGTACGGCTATCGGTACTGGACTGAATGCGGTGCCTGGTTTTGCCAAGCTTTGCGCTGCCAACTTGAGCAAGCTCACGGGCGAGAACTTCATTTCGGCTCAAGACTTGGTGGAGGCTACTCCTGATACTGGCGCTTATGTTAGCTATTCGTCGGCTTTGAAGCGTTTGGCTATTAAGTTGTCGAAGATTTGCAACGACTTGCGATTGATGGCTTCGGGTCCTCGCTGCGGATTGAACGAGATTAATCTTCCTCCTAAGGCTCCTGGATCGTCTATCATGCCGGGCAAGGTGAACCCTGTGATTCCTGAGGTTACCAACCAGGTTTGCTTCAAGGTTATCGGCAACGATACTACCGTGAGCTTTGCCGCCGAGGCTGGTCAGCTGGAGCTGAACGTGATGGAGCCTATCATCACAGCAAGCTTGTTTGAGAGTTTGACTTGGATGAAGAATGCTATCGAGACTCTGACTGAGGAGTGTGTGCTGGGTATCACGGTTAACAAGGAGCGTTGCTACGAGATGGTGAGAAACAGCATCGGCATCGTTACGGCGCTGAACCCTATCATCGGATATAAGAGCAGCACCAAGGTGGCTAAGGAGGCGCATGCTACTGGTCGCTCGGTATATGATATAGTGATTGAGCAGGGCCTCATGACCAAGGAGGAACTCGACGAGGCGCTGGATCCTAAGCATATGCTGCAGTCGCATAAGTTTAGCTTGAAGTAAGAAAAACAGCCTCACCCCCAACCCCTCTCCAAAAGGAGGGCACTGAAAAACTAAAACCCACTATCAAATTGAAAGTTGATGACGGAGAAATAGCTGTTTTACCCTTTATTATCTGTCTATTTTAGCCTTATTTTAGGCGATTTGCAGAAAGAGAAGTTACAAATCGTAAGCATTTTCCGTTTTGGTTATAAAAAAAGGGGACTTTTTCAGTGCCCTCCAAAGGAGAGGGGAGTGATTAGACTTGAGGGGGAGGAAAAAAGGGGGATTTGATGATTAAATTGTCGGTTGAAATAAAAAAAGGATAACAATTGCTATTCCTGATATAAATGTATGTGAGAAGCCTGTAGGCGCATCTGAATGAGGATGATGCCTGCAGGCCTTTTTTAGGAAGCCTCACCAAGAAGCCTCACCCCCAACCCCTCTCCAAAAGAGAGGGGAGTGATTAGACTTGAGGGGTTAGGGATGAGGGAAAGCGAGAAGGGAAAAGGAGGGAAAAAGAGAGGAAAAGAGAGGCTTTTTACAAAAAAATAGGATTTTGCAAATTTTTGTTGGGATTATATAAAAGAATATTGGAAAAAAAGGTCTATATTTGCAACATAAGAATAAGAAATAGATAAATAAGCAATAAACATAAGGAATACCATAAGCGAATGGATATATTAAGCAAAATAGTAATTACACTATAAGCAATAAACAATAAACACTAAACAATAAGCAATAAACACTAAACATTAGTATCATACTCAATTATAACATATAAATTCATAATTACAATTACGGGGAAGAGTCCTCGGCTATTAATAGTTGAATGAAGGTGGGTTCTGAAAATACCTGCGGACATGAAGGCTATGCAAAAAGCAAGAATGGCTAAGCTAAGCAAGGCTAAAATAAAGGCTAAAAGCAAGAATGGCTAAAATAAAGGCTAAAGCAAGAATGGCAAGAAACCTAAGGAATCTTTTTGGAACCTACCCTTTCGACTATACTCCACACAACACAAGGCACAGATAATCAGCGCGAGGATTGAATGGCGCTGAGATAAGAGAGTATTAACCTTTATACAATACCTTAATTCCGCAACACTTTGATTTAACTTTATTTATAAGTTCCTGAGCAAC
>OWJF01001244.1_pt1 | contig 11156 bp, 4 predicted proteins | sample 1732941 | NCBI WGS metagenome assembly OWJF01 (sample SAMN05065770, study PRJEB22554) | human gut metagenome | biome: ENVO:2100002; feature: ENVO:00000062; material: ENVO:00002003 | host: Homo sapiens | place: USA
GAGATGCAGCGTAGTCTCGTGGGCTCGGAGATGTGTATAAGAGACAGGCCTGAGATACATCGCCGCCTGCTCCAATCGAATCAAACGGATGAAGTCTTGAGGGGCTTGCCCAGTCAACGTCTTCAAGCGACAATAGAAGAGCGAACGGCTCATCGCCATTTCTCGACAAAGCTCGTCGATACCAAAGTCTGAGTCAGCGATGTGGTCTAAGACCAAACGAGTCGCCTTCTCCACGAAAGCCTGATCTTGCGGATTCAAGTCAACAGAAGGCTTCTTCTCATCAGAAAGTTTCTTTTCATCGGAAGGCTTTTCATCGGAAGGCTTTTCATCGTCAGAAAGCTTATTCTCGTTGGAAGGAACTAACTTTAAAGAAGACTGAGAAGCTTCGCCTGCATTCTCCTGTGCTTCTTCCCTGACGAGTGCAAGACTGCGCTCCATATAATATTGGCTCAAGCGACGGCGATTCTTCAGCATGCTATCTATTTTGCTGGCAAGAATGGCGGAGTCGAAAGGTTTGGCTATGTAATCGTCTGCTCCCAAACCCAAGCCCTCTATCATGAAGTCGCGACCTGCTTTCGCCGTGAGCAGGATAACAGGAAGCCATGAGGTCTCCTTGTTTTCCTTGATGCGTCGGCAGAGCTCATCGCCCTGCATTCCTGGCATCATCACGTCTGAGACCACGATGTCGCACTCGCCATTCTCTTGCAAATAGCGCAAAGCCGCATCGCCACTCTCTGCATCCACCACCCGATAAGTATCGCCGAACGCCATCTTGATATATTGGCGCAAGTCGGCGTTGTCGTCCACGAAGAGAATCGTATCCTTCGTGACTTCATCGCCACGAACGGTCTCGGTCTCACCCAGATCCATTTCGACTCGATCGGAAGGCACGGAAGTCGAGGCGGCAGGCAATTTCAGAGTGAAGAGCGTACCCATGCCCTCCTTGCTCACGAAGCTGATCGTGCCACCCAAACGTTGTACCAACTGTCGGGTGAGCACCAATCCCAGTCCGCTTCCCATCTCGTGCGACTTCACGGCATTGGAGGCACGGTAGAAACTCTGGAAGATATATTTCCTCTCAGACCTAGGAATGCCGATACCCCGGTCTAAGACCCCTATCATCACTTGCTGATCATCGTCCAATGCCGCCAAGAGCGTGACTTTTCCACCATCAGGCGTATATTTGATGGCATTCGAAAGGAGGTTCTCGAAGATGATCTCCAGCATCTCCAAGTCGGCACGCACCATCAGATCGGGTTCGCCCATCCTCCTGAGGTGGATGTGCTTCTCGCCTGCCATCACCTGGAACTTATCCATCTGCTGGCGCAAGAAAACAGACAAGTTGACATCCTGGAGTGTCATCTTCATCCTCGCCTGGTCTATCTTTTGGAAATCAAGCAGTTCAGTCACCATCCTGAGGAGTTTGTCGCCATTGCGCTGCGCCAACTCCAGGAAGTGGCGGCTTTGCTCACCCAAGTGGGCATCCTTCGCCAAGTCGGCAAGTGGAGCCAGCACCAAACTGAGAGGGGTACGGATATTGTGGGCGGTATTCACGAAGAAGTTGATTTTCTCATCATAGTACTTACGATGCAATCGCTCCTGGTAGTAATTCCATCCCAGATAAGCCATGAAGCCCAAGAGACAGAGGTAGATGAGCCATGCCCACCAAGTATTCCACCAAGGTTGGGCGATATGTACCTCCAGCGAGGACTCGCCCAAGACACGCCCATTGCTCCTTCCTATCGCCTTGACATGGAAGGTGTAAGAGCCTGGAGGCACATTGGCGAAGCGAGCCTCCGCACTAGGCGAGAGTTCACTCCACTGATGGTCGAAACCCTCCAAGTAATATTGATACTGGATGTCGTGCTGATAGATATAGTTGATGCTCTCGAAAGCGATGGTCAGCGTATTCTCGGTGTGACTGAGACGCAACTCGCCTCGCTGCAACATATCAAACACCCTTTGGTTCCATTCTCCATTCGTCTGCACTCCTTCCACTTCCACGCCCATGATGCGGAGAGGGGCGGAGTAATGCAATCCCTTGGCAAACTTCGGCGACAGGCACACTACTCCATTGCTACCGCCGAAGAAGATTCTGTCATCACGGGTGCGAGATACCGACATTCGCTTGTACTCACCCTCCAAACCCTTAAAGAAGTTGAGGTCCATCACCTTGCCTTGGCTCATAAACGCCAACCCCTTGTCGGTACTCATCCACAACCTTCCATCGGAGGTCTTGACAAGAGCGAACACATGGTTGGAAGGCAACATCTCGGCGGTGGTATAGGCACGCACCTGATGTGTCTTGAAATCATAGAGACAAAGACCGCCTCCATCGGTGGCAATCCAAATATGTCGGGCATCCTGATAAGCGATGGAATTGACAAAGAAATTGCGGTCGGAGTTCGGATATTCCGCCTCGTAATAAAAGCGAGTGATGCGATGGGAACACCTATCCACACGATAGCAGCCATGCGAAGTGCCGACATCCATATACCGATGGTCGGGCGACTCCTCGATACATTGCACCTCCTTGATAGGCAGGTAACGACGAGTGGAAGCTGAACCATTCCGTCCGGAAGCTGCGACATGAACCAAGTCGCCATCCAGGCAACCAATCCACAAGTCATCCTCACTATCGCAGAAGAGACTATACACATAGTCGGTCTTCAGACTGCCATTGGCTAGGCTATACACCTGCGTGGCATTGCCATTGCTGCTCACCTCATAGACACCGTTGCCGTAGGTGCCCACCAAGATTCTGCCACTTCGAGTCTGACAGAGGGTGAGAGCCACCTTCCCATTCAGTCCGTGGTGCCACAGATGCGCCTGTTCGTCATACACGCTCACGCCCTTGTCGGTGGCATACCAAATCTTGCCATCTCGGCTCTGCAAGATGTCGTTCACGCTATTGTCGATGAGCGACTGCGGATTCAGGTACTCATGCTTCACAAATTCAAGCGTATGCTCCATCGGCATCGCCAAGTCAACGCCGCCCGAATAAGAACCCACCCAAAGGTCGCCCCATTTGTCTCGGCACAAGGCATAGACGCCATTGCCCTGTAAGGCATTGTCGGAGCGTCCGTCCGTATTGAGCAAGAGATGGAGCTGTCGGGAGAGCTGGTCGTAGGCATACACGCCTCCTCCATCCACTGCCATCAGCAGGGTGTGATGGTCGTATGGGATGATGGAGCGCACCGGGACGAGCGGCAACTCTCTCAAAGAAGGAGACACAAGGATGGGTTGCCAGTTGCGGTCATCGACCACTACGACACCGGAATGGAAGGTACCCAACCATATCTGATGGGCTGCCACATCGTGATAGGACGAGAGCACCGAACAGCCCTTCACCTTCCGCCTCATCTGTCGGTTTGTAAGGGAATAGTCAAAGACTCCATCCGGAAGACCAATCAAGAGATGATGGCCGATAAACTGGAGATGGTTGACATACGTATGCTTGAGAATATACTTTCCCTTGGTGGGCTCAGGCAAAGGTTGTCTATCGTTGCCATCAGAAGGAATCATATACACGCCCCTGTCCAATGCCATCCAGAAGTTGCCGTGCGAATCCAAGAGCAAGTCATTGAGCACCAAGCTACCGCCGAGTATCTTCAAGAGATTGAATTGCAAGACGAAGGTATCTTTCATCTTATTATATAGATAGACCTTTCCCTTGTTGTCGTAGGCATAGATGTTAGCGTGGGCGTCCTTCAAGAGTTTGATGTTTCTTCCACCACAAGCATCGCTGTAGGGCATATCCGTCGCCAAGACATAGTTGCGCATCTGTCGCCCATTGTATCTATCGACTCCTCTCTTGGTACTGATCCACATCGCCCCATCCTCCGTCTGGATAATGGAATAGACACGAGCCGAGGAAAGTCCTTGCTCGGTATTGACATTAGAGAGGATGAACATATTGCGACTGATGCCTGTCGCTGCCATCATCGAGTGAGGTATCAACAAAACTAGACAGAGCCATATCTGTCTTACGAAAGCATTGGTGTGCAAATGGATATAATGAGTATTCATGTTTGTTTTATTAGGTTTATTCGACATTCTATCTCCTTTTGAACGGCAAAGATAACACGAATTTGCGAAATCACAAAAGAAAAAAGATAGAAAATGCGAAATTTACGAAATGTGCAGACTCAAATAGTAAAAAATATCAAATTTCATCAAGAAACGCTCTTCTTTTGAAAGAAAAGCATTACCTTTGTTCTTGAAAGTGAGAAAAGATACCACTTTTCAGATAAAGATACCACTTTTCAGATAGAAAGATACGATAATGAAGAAACTTTTATATATGGTGGCAGGCATCATTGCCACGACTTTCATCACGACAACGACCAGTTGCAAGTTCGCTCCCGACCAGAATGATGGCGACACGGTAGCGGCTAGCGAGTTTTATCCTAAGGACACCGCCGCCCTCCACGCCAAGAAGGCTGCGAAGGTCGCCGCACAGAAATCCATCGTGGATAGCGTGGGCATGTACTATATCGGCAGTGGCTCCACCAAGGAACACATCGAGCTAGTCTCCTACCCTTCTCGCCGTGACACCTTGATTTATGGCAAGACTCGCCACGTCAAGGTGAAGGGATGCGCCGACATCGACCACGTGGTTCGTGTCCAGTTCTATCTTCTCAACGGCAAGGACTCGCTCGTGAAATACGTGGAGGAAGTGACCACTTCTACAACCAACAACTAATAAAGCTATCTTATGGAAATCATCATCGGAATTATCGTCGGAGCCGTCATCGGCTGCATCATCGGAAAGTTATTGACAGCAAAGTCTGCTGGCGAAGAGAAAGCACAGTTGCTCGCCAACTATCAAGTGAAAGTGTCGGAGAATGAGCAGTTGCAGAAACAGATAGATCAAGTTCAACTGCAAGTTGAGAACGAGAAGCAAGCTCTCAAAGACAACCAAGAAATCATCCTCATGAACGAGCGAAGCCATCATGCAGCAGAGATGCAAAACCTCAAGGAACAGATGGCAAGCGAGCGTCAATACGCCGCTCAGATGAGACAAGAGAACGACCGTCAATGGGCTGAGAAGATGGAGGCTTTGCGACAGGAGATGCAGCGAATGACTGCCGAGCAGCAGAAGGCTGCCGCTGAGCAACTCGCTGCCAAGCAGTCTGCGCTCCAAGAGAACAACCGCCTGCAGATGGACGAGCTTCTGAAACCTATCAAGGAGCAATTCGCCGACTTCAAGAAATCGGTGGAAGACAGCAAGACCCAAAACGAAGTAAACAAGAAGGAACTGCAAAGCACTTTCGAGGCTACGATGAAGCTCTTCCAGCAGGAACAGCAACAAGCCGTCACCTCCCTCAAGGAGCAAACCTCGAAGATTGGTTCCGATGCCGCCAACCTGACCAAGGCGCTCAAGGGCGACAGCAAGATGCAGGGCGACTGGGGCGAGATGGTATTGGAGACCATCCTCGAAAACAGTGGCTTGCGCAAGGATGAGGAGTTCTTCATCCAAGAGAACACCAAGGATGAGAATGGCAAGAACTTCCGTCCGGATGTCATCGTCCGATTCCCTGAGGGCAGAAGCGTGGTGATCGACTCCAAGGTTTCCCTCACGGCTTACACCGATGCCTTGGCAGCTGACAATGATGCCGACCGAGACAGACTGATGAAAGCACACGCCCTGAGCGTTCGCAAGCACATCGACGAACTGGCAGAGAAAGACTACAGCAAGTTGGTGGATGATGCCATCGGTTTTGTGCTGATGTTCATCCCTAACGAGACCAGTTACATCGCCGCCATGAAGCAACAGCCGGAGTTGAGTCGCTATGCTTATCAGAAGAAGATCATCATCATCTCGCCTAGCAACTTGCTGATGGCTCTCCAACTCGCCTACAACCTTTGGCAATACGATCGCCAAAACAAGAATGTGGAAAAGATCGTGAAGACCGCCGCCGACCTCTATGACAAGGTAGCTGGCTTCGAGGAAACCTTCACCAACATCGGCGATGTCCTCTCTCGCCTCTCCACCACCTACGACAAGGCGAAGAAGCAACTCTACGAGGGTTCGGGCAACGTGATGAGAAGAGTGGAAAGCCTGAAGTCGCTCGGCGTGACACCGAAGAAACAAATCAAGTCTTTGGAAGAGTAAAGTTCATTCCCCCAAAAGGAGAAAGGAAGTCCCAAAAAAGAAGTGGGGAAGTCCAAAGGAAAAAAGAGGGGACGCCTTAGTCGTCTATTACGACTAGCGTCGGTCGTCTATAGTGACAAAGGCTGGTCGTCTATTACGACCAAAGATTGCCGTCTATGCAATAGTTTTGTGATATCTTCTTTCCCCATTTCATATAATAAAAATCCATCTTAAGCCAAGTTTGCTTAGGATGGATTCTTTTCTTATGCTTTCATCAGTATTCTTATACGTCATCAGCATTCTAATACTGTATTAGTATCCGGGATTCTGCTGGAGATTCTTGTTCAAGTCCCTGCACTTCTGAGGTATCGGGAAGACGGTGGTGTAGCCAGAAGACTCACCATCGAGAGGGGCACGGAGGTCGTAGGCTTCTGTAAACTTGCCGAAGCGGATGAGGTCTTGGCGACGACAGCCCTCCCAAACGAGTTCCAATAATCGTTCTTCCAGAATATTGTCGAGGGTAGCTGGACGAGAAGGCATCCCCACACGAGCACGGACGGCATTGAGTTCCGCACTGCCATCCTCACCGTTGCGAACCTTCGCCTCCGCCTTCATCAAGAGCGCATCTGCATAACGGAAGAGAACGATGTCATTGCTCTGCAGTTTGCCATCCATATAGGAAGTACGATCCACCTCATACTTTCCCATTCTCGCTCCCGCCGTCTTGATGTAAGGACTGTTGGTGAGATTCTGCATCACCTCGAAAGGCTGATATTCCAATGGCTTGCCATTGTCCATCTTCAGTTCCTTGCCATCTACCTTCACCACACCAGCCACGAAGTTCACCTTGCATCGGGCATCCTCGTCTGCCTCGCCATAATGATTAGCCTTCATCGTAGAAATCGTGGCGCAAGTACCATTCTCACTACCCCATCCCAAGGCTCCACCATGGGTGTAGTGATAAGAGCGGAAGAGATAATGGAACTGGTTGGTATAGATGTTCTTATCCATCGGAATAGTAAAGATGTTCTCCTTCGAAGTCTCATTATGGGTGGAGAAGTTGAAGGCATAATCATCCTCTAGGGCATAGCCCTCCTTGGCGAGTTGGTTGCAATAGTAGATGCAAGTCTCCCAAGCATTCTTCTTCAAGAAGCCATTGGAGAGAGAGTTCTTTCCTGTATCTCCATTCACAAGCGTATTTCCATCCCCAGCAGGCACATCAAACATGATGTCCTTTCCGCTAGGTCGATGGGCATAGCCATTCGTCCAGTCATCATACGTATAAATCTCAGCATTGAGTGCCAACTTCGCCAAGAGGAAATTGACGACCGGCTGCGTGATGCGGCCATAGTAATTACCCTCCTTGTTGCTGTGCTCGTCAGGGAGATAAGGCAACACTTGCTGCAACTCATCGAAGACAAAGCGGAAGACCTCGCTTCGACTCGACTGAGTCGGGAGATTGCCGATAGTGTTATGAGAGCCGTTCTGCTTGCCTGCATCCGTTATAGCATAACGTGTTTCGATTTCCGACAAGACCAATGGAACCCTGCCAAACATATCCATTGCCTCATCATACATCAAGGCTCTCACAGCCCTCACCTCTGCTAGATAAGCATTTCGCTGCTCATCGGTCAAGATAGGCGACTGCATCCCGGAAGAAGACTTCGAGTGGATGATGTCGATAGAGTTGTTGCAGAGCACGATGACCTTGTAGAGGTATTTCCATGTATCATAGAGCGGTTCGTCATCCGCTGTCCATCTATGTTGGTACATGGCATTCCACAATCCACCATCATACCAGTCACCACCACGTATTGGGATGATAGCCTCATCGGTAGTCAAGGTATTATAGTCATAGATGCCACGGCAAGTGCCTTGGATGCCCTCGCCCTCATTGGCTCCACCTATATAATTATAGAGTGATGCCACGGCATTGACATAGATATCAGAGGGCGTACCGTATATCTTGTCAGCATCCAACTGATCCTTCGGATGCTCGCCCAAACAAGATGAAAAGGACAATGACATCAACAAGCCTACAGCCCATGAACAAGCCGCCAACGCTCTCGCCTTCACCATACTACTCTTCATTGAACCACTTCTATTATTATCTCGTTTCATCATATCAAGTCTCATATAAAAACATTTGAATTCTTCCCTTAAAACTGCACACTCAGTCCTATCGAATACGTGCGATATAGTGGATAGGTTCGCTTGTCATCAATACCCATCGTGCTATTGACCACATAACTGTTGATCATAGGCGTCAACCCACTATAGCTAGTAATGGTGGCGAGATTGTTGACACTCGCCGACACACGGAGCGACTGGACGACACCTTTCTTGATAGGAATATCATAACCGATGGTGAGATACTCAAAGTTGAGGTAGTCGCCCTTCTCCAACCAATAGTCTGACACATTCTGATCGACGATATTCTTCTCAGGTGCCCCCTTCAAGACATTGTAATCTGGGAAACTCGACATATTGGTATAAGCCAATCCAGTGCCATTGAATATCTTATGACCGAAAGCACCATTCATCTGGAGCGAGAGATACCAATCCCGATAACGGAAACTGATATTGGAGCCCAGCGTCACCTTTGGCGTAGCCTGACCAGCGATATATCTGTCACCGCCATCGCTCAAATCGACCGTTCCATCTTGGTCCAAGTCCTCGATGTCATAGCGATAATGTCCATTGCCATCCGGCACGATACCCTTGCAATGAGGCAGATAGAACACACCCAAAGGCTGCCCCACGATCTGATAGACAATATTGTTGTAACCACCATGCTGACCCGCCCCCGACAAACTGCCCATTGCCGTCACCTTAGCCGCCGACATCTGCATGCCATCATACTCGCCACTCAGCGAGAGCAACTTGTTCTTCTGCCAAGCCAAGTTCATATTGATGTTGAGTTCCATGTCCTTCTTCGCTATCGGCGTGACGGAGAATCCGATTTCAAGACCTTGGTTGGACATCGAACCGATGTTGGCAAGCAACTTATCGTAAGCAAACGGCGGCACTGGCACATCGTAGGCATAGAGCATATCCGTGGTCTTCGAATAGTAATACTCAGCAGTGAGCACCAGTCGATTGTTCCACAAGCCGAGGTCACCACCGATGTTCCAAGTGGAACGAGTCTCCCACTTCAGGTCAGGATTATTATTGCGTATCATGCCCATCGTCACGGTAGGCGAACTGTTCACCGACACGATACCATTCTGCCTTACCAAGTTCATCGTGGTATAAGAAGAGATACCGCCGAGATTGCCCGAACGACCATACCCCGTGCGAAGTTTCAGCATGGAGACATTTCGGCAAGCCATGAGCCACGCCTCCTTCTTCATGTCCCAAGAGGCAGAGATGGATGGGAAGAAACCCCAAGTATGGTCATCGCCCACCATCGACGAACCATCGCCACGCATGGAGAGCGAGAGCGAATATTTGTTCATCAACGTATAGTCGATGTTGCCCATCACGGAAGCCAAGGCTGGGTCCTCATAGTTGCTGTCCGTTCCACCGAATGGTCGGGAGGCAGCAGCACCGATATTATGATAGTTCATGTCATTGTTGGTGATACCCTTGGCAGAAGTCCAGAATCCACTTCGGATGTTCTTCTGATACTCGGCACCCACCATCGCCTTCAAACCATGGATGCCCCAACTGCGCTGATAGTTCAGCGAGATATTGCCAAGCCAGTCCTCACTCTTGAACTCCCCTCGATAGAGATTGCCCTGCGCCCACACCCAGGTAGGACAGAACTGGTTGTTCTCGTTTGAAGAATAGGAGTAGGAACCGAAGGCTGACACGTTCAAGCTTTCAGAGAATGCCCCCGAAGCCTGATTCTCTCGCTGTCGATTCAAGATGTCATACGTCACCTTCAAGTGGGCATTGAAGTTCATGTTCTTCGTATCATTGCGCTCATAGAGCAAAGCCCCAAGAGGATTCACCTGCGAGGCAGCCCCATTCTTCACCCAACTGCCATTCTCCTGCTCATAAGGATAAGTTGGATTCATAGCATCGGCAGAATAGAAAAGCATCTGCGAGTCGAAGATGTCATTGTTCTTATAAGAAGAGCCGAAGACACCGAAGTCACCCGTCAGACGATTATGGAACGCCTTCTGCGAAACATCTATCTTCGCCACCAAGTTGCGATAGCCCTTGGTACGGATGATGGTATTGTGATCGATATATCCGAAGGAAGCACGATAGTTGTTCTGAGGATTGCCGCCACTGAAGGCAAGATAATGATTCTGGATATTGCCAGTTCGGGTCATCGCCTTATGGAAATCGGTATCGTACCCCTTGTCGTTATACTCCAACCCATACTTTTGGGCAGCAGCCACATATTCGGCGGCATTCAGCATCTCCATACTCTTGTACATCGCCTCGATACCATAGTTGCCCTCGTAGGAGATTTGGAATCCCTTGCCCGTACCCTTCTTGGTGGTCACCTGGATGACACCCGATGCACCACGCGAACCATAGAGGGCGGTCTCGGAGGCATTCTTCAGCACCGTGAAACTCTCGATGTCGGCAGGATAGATGGTGGCAAGGGTAGCCACATCGGAGGTGACACCATCGATGATGACCAGTGGGTCGTTGCCACCCATGATGGAGGTGGTACCACGCACTCGCACACTGTTGAGCATGGCGATGCGGTCGAGACCATTGGTCGTCACGTTGACACCTGCCGTCTTGCCATTCAAGGCATCCAAGGCGTTGTTGACCACACCTTTCTTCAACAGTTCCGGTTCCACGATGCTCATCGACCTGGAGAGACCTAAGGTATCCAAGTCGGAAAGTCGCAACTTCCGATGCTGCGCATAGGAATGTAACGGAAGAACGAGCAACATCAGAGTAGATGCCGCCGAACTCAAAAGGATATTCTTCGAATGTTGCATGATTACTGCCATCATTTACTGTTTTAGGTTGTTACTCTTCTTTTGATGGTTGCAAAAATATAAAAAAAGGTGGAAACTGAGAGATTTCTTAAAGGAAAGTACGTATTTTTTATAAGTGATTGAGAATGAGATAAGTTTTTATCTCATAA
>OWJF01001245.1_pt1 | contig 11152 bp, 15 predicted proteins | sample 1732941 | NCBI WGS metagenome assembly OWJF01 (sample SAMN05065770, study PRJEB22554) | human gut metagenome | biome: ENVO:2100002; feature: ENVO:00000062; material: ENVO:00002003 | host: Homo sapiens | place: USA
GAGAAGATAATGGATGCTTACTATCAGGAAACCAGCGAGCGATTGAGCATAGGAGATTGGGCTGAAAGTGATGAATTTATGTCAATAGGTCATGACATAGACGGGGCGTATCTTGGAGACGACAATGAAGTTGTCATCAATCAGATTTTTCCTCCTTCAAAATAAAGGTCTAAACGAAAAGAAAATGAAGATATATCTTAGAGTACACAAGGATTATGCACAGTATGTTGTCCACCTTTGGAGCAAGCATATCAAGGAACAGATCATAGAAACGGTAAACGCTATGTGTGACTATAGTGAAGGCTATATCGGTTATGGCGAGTACTTCCCTACATTCTGGCAAGAGGACATCCATGCCCGTTGCATCAATGTAGGTCGTCCTTCCAGCAGAAAAGGATGGCTCGTTTCTTCCATGTATGTGCTCAGCTTCGTATGGGAGAAAGCCGATTTTGACTTTGGGGATGACTACTATCAGCTGTGCGATGAGGCTAAGTTGCCGTATGACTTCACCTGTCAGCCGAGAATCAACGACTTATACACCGATGACATTTATATCGGTTCGTACGTCAAAGGGCAGGAAGAACCGCTTACCCTCCCCGGACTCCTCTTTGACCCGGAATATGCTGAGGATGGTGAAGTGTTGGCTGACAGTATGTTTGTAGAACTAAAAAAGAACTGAGGATGAAAACTATTGTTGCTGTCATTGTCGCTTTTCTCATGCTTCTCGCATCATGTCAGCATAAGTCACAGAACACAAGTCTCGATAAGAGTACAGATAAGTCTGACTCTACCGAGACTTACCATACAATAGTCTCTGACGACAGTCTCGTGACAGCCATCTGGCATGACACAGGCGAAGGCGGAACCGCACCCGACATCGACTGTGTGGTGAAGTTTAAGTCTGCTGATGGCAAATTGCACGAGGAGCATAGACCTTTGCTGCAACTTGCCCATCCTAATGATGATTACAGCCACCATGAAGTGCAGAAGATAGTGAGCCTTGACGATGAGTACGGCAATCGCTCCTACGTGTTCTTCCTCTCCGCTAAAGTGGGAAGCAACGAGTACGCTCGCGACATTGTGGCTTTCGAGATAGCCGGTGACAGTCTGCGACCATTGTATAGCTATAACATTGATTAAGACAATATATATGGAAGAATATACAACAATAGATTGGGAGACTTTTGTCAAGTCACAGTTGCATTGGATAAGAGTGGTATATAAAATAGAGGGCAGACAAGAGAACCTTCAAGAAATATACAATCTCTACAAGGAATTTGCCGACAAGAAACGCCCCACTATGGAAGATGACGAGGAGCCAGGTTGGGAAGGCAACATTATTTTAGCACTCGGTATAGACTATGGCGACCGCAATCTTTGTGGTAACATTCTCCATTGTGACCTTAAAGATGGAGTTCTCGAAATGGAAGCTGAGGAAGTCGCATTCATCACAGATTTCAAGATTCTGGTTGAAAATCACTATAAAGACCTGAAAGTATATTTCATCACGGGAGACAATGAAGACGACATCTACACCACCAACGATGCCTACCGCAAGTATTTCCACGGCTTGCCGAGCGACTACATTGTTGTTCCTTAAACCATTTAAAATGATAAAAAAATAGAAACATGGGAATAAAAACATTCTTTGCATCACTAATGATGCTGATAACCATAGCCGTTATGTGCTCGCCGCTGTACCTTGTTTGGTTCGGATTTACGATGAGCGGATCTATAGTTGTGCGTATATGCTTGATAGTCGTCGGACTTATCCTGTGCAGACTATTCAAACCAATATCCAACTTGTTTGACAAGGATTTCAAGATCTTCTAAAAGCCGGATGTCGAGTCTTTTCTAAAAAGTCTAAGACATCCTGTTGGCTGTACCAGTACTTATCACCAATTTTTGAATAGGCGAGCAATCCTTGCTCTCTGTATTTTTGTATAAGCCGTTCTTCAACACCAAGCACTTTACACAATTCTTTATTGTTGTAATATTGCGGTTGAGTAACACATTTATCTTTGAGCATAGAGACTTTTAGAGTTAAGTCTCTGACTTTCGACACAATGGCTTCCCATTGTGTCTTTTCAATAAGCAGCATCTCTTTCTTTTCTGTCATAATTTTTAAAGTTAGTTCTAAATATATAATAATGCGTATTAGCAAAATGCTTCACGTTTGTTGTTTGCCATAAATTCATCAATGTCTGTTTGGGTGTACCAATACTTATCACCACATTTACTGTAAGACAACAAACCTTTATAACGATACTTGCGCAGTAATTTATCTTTGATTCCAAGCACCTCACAAATTTCCTTATTTGTGTATATCTTCAAGTCTCTATCTTCTCTGGTATTATGAATCTCATTTATACCATTATCTAAAGCCATTATCAAATCATCAACAATAATATTATCAACCTTCTTAAAATATTCCTTCATCCAATCTTAATTTAAATTTTGAAGGTTGTATAGTGATACTTGGAAAAAGTTTGTCTTCTATACACTTTGATGTTGAAATTCCTATAGAAAAAGGTTCTTATAAGGCGCTCCTTTGGGATTACGCTTGAAAATGAGTACTTTTGCAGCCAATTAACATAACAACAGGCAATATGGAAATTACATATACTGACGATAAAGGAGAATCTGTTGAGATTATCAACCACTATATAGAAATACCATCTTATATAAAAGAGTTTGATGAGCAAAAGTCATTTCTGAATATAAAGTCAGAAGATGTTGCAATGCTATTCCATAGTAATAAGCCGATGTCAAAGGCTGTGACTATAGGGCGTTATCAGATGTTTTTGAAGATGGATTTCGATAACTTCATGCACTCAAAGTTTGCAGATACGATACATAGAGTATTTGCAGACTTTCAGCATGGTTTTTATACTAATCTGTGTAAGACGGGGGATAAAACCATAGACTCCTTTATTGATGTCATTCAAGAGTGTCATGAACATATAATTAATTCATGTACGAGACAAGTTGTTATAAATGATGATAGTTATGTGTCCACATTATTATACTTGAGAGTCTGTAGTGCTTTACGCAAGAAGTGGAACAATGAAGATGTAGAATATCTTGCTCCTTTCTTTGCCTTTAAGAAAGACGCCTATATAAAAGTCGGTGTTTTGACTCTTGACGACAAAGAATTTGTTGCAAGTCTTATTTCTGTAATGAAGGCACAGGACGAAAAGTATCGTAAAGAGATATACTCTGCTATGCTTATACTGGCATATATATATGATGCGTCATCTTCTTCGGCTAAAGTTGTTGATGCTTTAAGGTCGTATTCATATAAGTCAAGAGGAAATTCTTGTTTTCACGGTTTCGAGAAAATAGACGAGAATAATATTCTAACAGCAGAAGAACTTGCCGTGTTTAATGGTTCTTGTTTGTCAGAAGAGGATAAGCAAGCTGTAAGAAACAGAATGTCCAGATTTGCGCAGTTTCAGAATAGTCAGGTTATTCAGAAGAGTCTTGGTCATTATGCGATTGAGCGAAGAAAAATAAAACTCAGTATGCTTACACCACAAGAGTGGCTGGACATATTCATAGATCGAGTAAATGAATTAAGAATCAAGAACGAATATCCTGCTAATGTTGATATTGAGGATGTCAATACTCCCAAATGTTATTTCGCATTTCTGGTTGAAAATATATCCGAGGATAAAATAGAGCTAAGTAATGATGAACCTCTTGTTAATGGCTTGTTGTATCTTATCTACATCAAAGGATATAAGGATATTGCATACATAGCTAAGGAGATTCTAATCCTTAACTACATTATTGATCATATGGCTGATGCGGTGATGTCTTCTGATTCAGAAGTAGCACTGAATATAGCCATAGAAAAGGCTGTTGACTTCATTGATATTGTCTTTACAAGTAAATTTAGATGTAAGACTTATTCTGATGTGGAACTGAAATCAAAGTTCAAGCAGATTCTTAAAGACAAGGAACTCTGTGATAAAGTCTGCAAAATAAGTCCCAACAAGTTTGATGGTGGTTTCAATCTTGTTCTTGTATACAACATCATCGGTCTTTTCAGAGACATAAAACTGATAAATGGCGGTATCTCAACCATTGCTACGGCGATAGCCGTTAGTAGAAATCAGATAAACGAGAAGGGAAAACCTCAAATTAGAAAAGAATATATTTCCAACTGGAATATAGAAATAGGAGAACATAAACAGACCGAATTAAGCAAAAATCTGATAAAACGATTAGAGGCGATTTACCTCTAAAAAACTGGGAATAGAATTCCCAATTTCATATAAAGTAGGAAGGCTTGTCATTTGATAAACCTTCCTATTTCGTTTATATACAAGTAGTTATGCCACTTACTAACATTGGGAATATTTCAAGAAATTCCCAACGTTTTCTCTAATAGAAATTCCCCATTTTTTATATGTAATTTTGTAATATCTTTTAAAAATGGGGGGGGATAAAATATCTAATTTCCCCAAATGTTTAATTATTAAAAAAGTACTATTATGAAGGCAAAGAATTTTAAGAATGGAGTAAGCGTAATCATTAAAAGTGATGACCTCAATCTCAACGAGGTGGTAGTTAATCTTAATAAGGAAACAAAAGAAGTATGTGTTTTCCGTAAGATGGAAGATGGTACCGTTAAGGAACTGAAAAAGGTTCGTTCAACCAGAATATCACATACTAAATCGAAGACAACTTCTGTAAAGGACACAGAACCTATTACAAGTGAATCCCATAATATTAATAAGGTGGTACCCGCTGATGAGACGAAGCGTCAAGTGAACTGGAGAAAATTCAGAGCGAATATTATCAAGGAAGGTGGTATAGACACCTACATGAAGTCTCGTCGTGAAAATAATATCGTAGAGGAGTTACTTCTGAAATATCCAGACTTCAAGAGGGGAATGAAATTGTATGAATCAGGAAGTCGAGGAGCATGGATTCTTATTTCAAAAAGGAGTCTAGAAAGTGTTCGTCGTACATATAAAAAGTTCTTTATAGACTTAGACTCTCTTATCGCAGCATAATTTTCTACATATAAAATAAACTTTTCACACATTCTTATATATAAATGATTGTTGTGGAAGAAGTGCGCTTTTAAATAAGTAATAAAAATAATAGGATGTAAGGTGTCTCCAAAAGTACACCTTTAAAATTAAATCAAATGATTATAATAAAAGGACAAAAAACAAGGCCTGTAGAGTTGGTCAAAAAGTATCCAAAGTATGAATGCCTAAAGTTTGATACTTTAGGACAGGCTGCCAGATTTTTAGGTGTAGAGTCTTCATATTTAAAAAGTTATCTGGATGAAGGCGTTGAATACATGGGTAAGTACGGGTATTATATCCATGAGCAGGAAAGACCAAGAGAGCCGGAAAATATAAACGCTTTGTTTTAAGCGAAGAGGTTAGAGGTGTCCCTCTTGTTGTACACCTTATTATATATGCACACAATGAGTTGCATTAAAATGCCGCATAATAGATTTGTGTTGTCTGCGGCAATCAGATTATTCACTAGACTTAAGTAAAAACAATTATGGAGTAGGGTGCACACTCTCCTTAATTGTTTTGAACGAGCCACAAAATAAAGATTATAACAATGGAATGTAATAACATGCAGAGTCAAGTGTTGGATGGTTCTGCGACAATTAAGGGAGGGTCTGACTCTATGAGACTTTCATCAGACTCTATTGATAATGAAAAGGAGAATGTCTCTAAGTTTATGAATTACGAAAACGGATATTTCTCATATATCCGATTAGGGCAAGAAGGAACATGTAGATACTACGAAAATATTGATTCTGCCTATCATTATGCATTACGGGAATGTGAGACTCGATTAAAACAAGGGATATATGGAAGTAGAATGTCGTTCATCGTTACAGGACCAGATCATGCACCGATATTTAATGGTGAACCCAAAAGAAACGGAAAAATAAAGTTCTCCATATATAATGGTAATGGCACCTCATATCTCGCAACTATTACAGACGAACACAACAAATCATTTTTTCAAACTAATATTAATCCTATGAAACATACAGAAATTACAACAAGCAACAGAACTGTCACAACAAACAAGGTGTTTTTCACTAATTCAGAAGATGCAGACCTTGTCAATTTCAATGCAAGCATCTTCATAGACAAGAACATCCTTACCGAAGATAATGTCAAATTCTTGTGTCTTTCAAAGGAGTCTGCTCAAAATATGGCGAAAATAGTACAAGAGACCGCCATTGCTTATAAAGATGCAGACAACGAAACATTCATGAAAGCTATACATAAAGTCTCAAAACGAATGATAACCGTAACAAAGAGACTGGCTTCTGGCAAGTCAACTGACGATACTCATTGCAGTATGCACGATGACTTGCTTTATTGTGCTGCACATTGCAAGTTACATGACTCTTTGTTTGACGGATCAAACACTTGGAGAAAAACACCGGGCAAACTCAATTATAATAAACTGGAAGATGCCATTATTGATATGTATGACCGAGGACAGAAGATGCTTCTTGAAGTTTCTGAGAAGAAATCGAAAAAGATGACAGACGAAACAACACATACAAAACGAGAGATTACGATAATAAATGATTATGGGCGTCAGACATTCAATGATATTGTACAAGCAGTCACCTCTACTATTATGACTTATGCAAAACCATCAGAAGACACATTATTCTATTTGAATATGAAAGGGTCAACACTTGATTCGGAAGTCAAGTCACTGACCAATAATGTAGTAACAGTAACACAAAACAACAACCTGATGATATTCAAGACTATTTCAGATATTTCAGAAGAGATGAATGTAAGTGACTATACGGACAATGACACACTCAGAAAAGATGTGCGTACAACCATTGCAAAACTTATTATATGTGCTGCGCTGTCAGATAAAACACGCCAACTTATTTCAAGTGTAGTTGATTTGACCTCTATTGAAACTTTCGTCAGTTCATCGTTCAAGATGGCTGCCTAATTATTAATCCGACTGTTTGAAAATCAGGAATGGTTTTCAAACAGTCACTAAAAACAAATAAAACAGATGAAAAACATAACAATGTTCACCCTTTTCAGTGGGTATGAGTCTCAGATGATGGGACTTCTTGATGCCGTAAAGAAATTTAACAACCGTTTCAAAGCAGAACTTGTTGGTTGGTGCGAAATTGACAAAGCTGCACGACTTGTACATAATCTTGCATTTCCTGAATATGCAGACAGATGTTATCCAGATGTAAGAGAAATTGATTGGGACAAAGTCTCGGATTTCGATATACTTTTCTATTCTAGTCCATGTCAGAGTGTTAGTCGAGCTGGGGCACATGGCGGTATAGAGAAAGATTCAGAAACTAAGTCTTCGTTGATATGGGAAGTAGAGAGAGCCATTGCTGTAAAACGCCCGAAATGGCTAATCTTGGAGAATGTGGAAGGACTGCTTGACCCTAAATTTATGAATGACTATTTGTTATGGACGAGAACAATTTCAAGCTATGGTTACAAGAGTGTATTCAAAGTCCTTTGTGCAGCAGATTTCGGAATACCACAGAACAGACGAAGGGTGTTCTTAATTTCTAAGAGAATAGACAAAGATGAGGATTTTAATTTTGAATGGCCAAGTAAGTTACAGGAAATGCCCAAACCTGAGACGCTGCTTTCAGACAGAGTTGATGATGACTATTATCTATGCAAGGAAGAGACAGATACCTTTGTAGACCTTATCAAGAATGCGACATATGGATACACGAGTTCTATAGATGCGAATGTTGGTTATCCGACTAAATTTCTGACTTCTCAATTAGACAAGCGTATTTCCGTAATGGTGTCTCCATTATGTAAGAATGGTGCTATACCGACACTAATGACAAGTATTCAAGGCGGCAATCTTACATCATTGACAGGATGCCGAAGAGAAAAAGCACCATGCGTTATAGAAGTTTGGACAGGCAAGAAAGGTTTGCAACCTCAGAGTCTAAAAAGTCAAAAGGTATCATGTCAACAAGTTAAGGCAGAAAGAGAATGTGCTGACAGGGAGCGCATCCTAAAATTAATAGACAGCCTTAAAGATGGTCAGTATCTCAGAATTAGGCGACTTGCCCCTGATGAATGTTTCCGATTTATGGGTGTTGAACAATTCTACATAAATAAAATAATGAGTCCTTACGAAACATTAAAGAAAGAATGTTATACAGAAGAACAGATAACGAGACTTATGACCATAGATGGTCGTAAATGCAAGACTTCGGACTATTCTCTATATGGTAGAGTTGGAAACTCAATCGTGGTGAATGTGTTGACCGCTATCTTTTCCACTATCATAGAGCAATTTCCTGACTCTTTTGATGATGTTTACGAAATGTCTATAGAAGAAATGAGGGCTGTTAAAAAGCGGGAGAGTCAACGAAGATACTATGAGCGACATAAAGAAGAAATACGTCGTAAAAGCCGTGAATATCATAGACAACAACGAGCTAACAAAAAGAATCAATAAACAAAATGTGTAACTTTGTAGAGACCACGCAAATGGTCTCTACATTAAAACAAAAAGAATATGAGCAATATAACAAAAGAAATAAATGGTAAGGAATATACATTCGATGTAACTACACTCGACATCAAACTTGTTGACTATGGTGGATTCTATGGTACTGACATCAGAGTAGACGTAAAGGTCAAATGCAATAATAATGAAGATGAATTCTCCGTAGAGTTATGTTATCCTATGGGTGATGCATACGATTATTATAGTGAGATGGACTATGCGGACTTAGCTGAGATGTTTGGTGAAACAGCCGAAGAAATAGAGTCTGATTTCTCTGCATGGTATGACAAGCATAGTGATAAACTTGAAAAGGATTATGTCAATCTGTTTATTGATGAGTGTTTTTGGGAAGATGAAGAACCTTTTCAAGAAATGGTACTCGACGAATTGTTGAGTGATAAGAGTGACAACAAAGACGAATTACTTGCCCTCATTGTTTCAGACTCCGATGAAATAACGACTATAGAAACAGATGAAGAGTTCATGTATATCCCTGATTTTATGGACGATGAAACAACAGATGAAGAGTTCGAAAATATCCTTGAATACAGAAAAGGGTATCCGTGTGATGGTTGGGGCGCTCCTAAGGAATATGAGTTATTTACGGTTATAGTTAACAAGTATGCGAGATTTGAGGTAGAGATGTATCTCAGCAAATATGCTGCATGCAACTATGAAGTAGGTGTCGGTTGGGGCAATATATTCGAGTATGCCAATGACATGCTTTCAAAGTTTTTGTCACGCGAGAATATAAAGACAATCAAAGACTTGAAGGACTATCTAGCTAACAATGAGAATAGAATATTGTTGGAAGATTGATAGTTATTCAGAATGACCATTTGTGCGTGTTGCTCCGCCTTTTACGGTCTTTCACTACGAAATAAAGTGATCGAAAAGGTTGACACGGCAATATAATCACTTGATACTCAATACGCCTTGTTCCTCTTCAACGAGGACGAATACTAATCGCTCAAAAAGCTATGTAAATAGCTTAAGGCGTTGAATATAAGCGGTATAGGAATTGTTTGACAACATTCCTATACCGCTTTTTATGTTTGAACTGCTTTATCTTGCACCGTTCATCAAGTCTTTTCTCATTTTCTCTCGCCATGTGATAGTCTCGCGTGAGTTGTTGTTGAACTCTCGTCTGCTCTTCTTGTAGTGCTTGTCGTACTTGTAGTCGTGGTCATAGCGCTTCTTGTCGTACTTGTAATCCCGGTCGTAGTGTTTCTTGTCGTGCTTCCACTTCTTGTCGTACTTATACGGTTTGCCCGGCTTGCCGTAATAGTGTGGGTGGTCGGGACGATAGTTGTGCTTGGGGTACTTGTTATATATATTGTAGATGTAAGTGTTGTTGTTCCAACCGATAGGGTGGTAGAAGTAGTAAGCCTCCTTGAAGCGCTTCCACTGTCGGGCGTTGAGCATGCGTTTGAGCTGCTTGTTGCGATAGTGCCATCCGTAGGCGTCGATGTCGCGATAGCTGCGTATGCCGTCGAGATAGTTGAGATTGATGTTCATGAGACTGTTGCGCTGAGCACTGTTCAGTCCCAGCTCCACAATCATCTTGTCGGTGATGAAGCGTGCCTCCGCCTGAATATCTGTAAGTCGCTGTGCATTAGCTGATGTTATCATCACGAATGCGGCTACAATTGCCAATAATGTACGTTTCATAATCCAATTTGTTTTAAGGGTTATTACTGTTTTTATTTATGCTGCAAAGATAGTGCTTTCCCGATTGCGAGACAAGGGAAAAACCATAAAGCGCAGTATGGTTTCCCCTAAAGATACGGGGGAAATCTTTCGTTATAACAATAAAAAGAATGAATTTGTTTTGTATTGTCTTCGATTTGCATTAACTTTGAAAATGAAAAGCTACTTATATAATAAGGAGGTGAATATTATGAATATAGCAAAAGTGCAAAATCAGGCAGTATTGTCTAATCAAGGTGATATGACTTCGTTTAGATATGCCGGTTATAACATCCGCTTCCGAACTCCTGCAATATTGAAAAAATATGTAGAGGTAAAGACTTGGGAAGATGGTTATCTTGTGGTTATGGCCGACTATGACGGAATGGGTGTAACAGAGGAGTATATAGATCTTGTGCCTATTCTTCAGAATTTATATATTAACCCGGAGACTTTTTTAAAGGATATAAAAAACGTAAAGATTGGCGACTATGAACAATGAAGATATAGCAAGAGTACGTTCCGCAGCAGACATGATTGTATGTGGTTATGCTTTCACAAAAACTGCGAATTCAAACGTACGCATTCTGGATCTCAAGGCACCTCATCATGCTTTGGTCCTTTCATCCCAAGGTGAAGTCTTGGAAACGACAATGGATGATGTAGAATTGAGTATTGTGCAAGGATATTTTCGTATCGTTTTTTATATCCTCTTCATCCGCTTGTAACATCATTGCAACACGCTGCCGATACCTTTGCATCGGAATAAAGATGTAACAGATATTTCATGGACAGAAGAATTAAGAAGATTTCATTGTTTGTCGTTATGGCAATGATGGGGTGCTGCCGCATGTCAGCACAGCAGGTGAATGACTTAATACAGATTTACTTTACACGGTTTTAACAATTCAAAAACAGTGTAAGT
>OWJF01001253.1_pt1 | contig 11095 bp, 4 predicted proteins | sample 1732941 | NCBI WGS metagenome assembly OWJF01 (sample SAMN05065770, study PRJEB22554) | human gut metagenome | biome: ENVO:2100002; feature: ENVO:00000062; material: ENVO:00002003 | host: Homo sapiens | place: USA
TCTGGGAATGACTCCACAGACCGTGAAGGCTTCTAAAGAAATGAGCATTACCTTGGAAGATGACTCTAAGTCTTTGAACGAGGTCGTTGTCATCGGTTATGGTGTGGCTAAGAAGAACGACTTAACCGGTTCTGTTACAGCTATCAAGCCAGACGAGAAGAACCATGGTATCATTACTTCTGCACAGGATATGATCCAAGGTAAAATTGCCGGTGTAAATGTCAACTCATCAACGGGTGCTCCTGGTGATGGTGCACAGATTCGTATCCGTGGTGGTGCTTCTCTTACTGCGAGCAACAACCCATTGATTGTTATCGATGGTATGCCTATGGATAACAATAATACAAAGGGTGTTAACAACCCTCTTTCTCTTGTCAATCCTAACGATATCGAGAGCTTCACCGTATTGAAGGATGCTTCAGCTACAGCCATCTATGGTTCCCGTGGTTCCAATGGTGTCATCATCATTACAACCAAGAAGGGTCGCAGCGGCCAGAAGCCACAGGTTTCTTACAATGGTACACTTTCGGTAAGTACTGTTGCCAAGAAGATGGATGTGATGAATGCTTCCGAATATACAGACTTCATCAAGAACTATTATGGTGAAGATTCTTCTGCCTACAAAGGTTTAGGCTGGAAGAAGTTCAATGAAGATGGAACTCCAGATTATTCTGCCGGCACATACGATACCGACTGGCAGGACGAGATTTACCGTGCAGCTGTCAGCCATGAGCATAATGTAAGTTTAACAGGTGGCATCAGCAAGAACTCTTGGTCTATGCCTTATCGTGTTAGCGTTGGTTACACTGGTCAGGAAGGTATCCTGAAGGGTTCTGACTATAAGCGTGTTACTGCCGGTTTTAACATTAATCCTTCTTTGTTTGACAAGCACCTCAACCTGAACGTCAATGGTAAGTATTCTTACTCAAAAACAAATCCAGGTGGACAGGATGCAGTAGGTGCAGCTATCAACATGGATCCTACCCGCCCAGTAAAGAGCAGCGACGAAACATTCAAGAACTGGGGTGGCTATTGGCAGTGGGCATTACCTACTACTTCATACGACCCTACATTCCCATATAACCGCAACGACGATGCTCCAACAAACCCTGTAGAAAAAGTTGAAAACTACGATTTCTACAAGAGTGCGCATATTCTCTTGGGTAATGTAGAGGCAGACTATAAGATACATGGTTTCGAAGACCTTCATCTTCATGCCAACATAGCTGGAGAATATAGCACGGGTGGAGAGTACAACACCAACAATCCACAATCTACATACGGATTCTACTATGGTGGCAACAGCGAAAATAAGGAGAAGAAGTATAACGTTGTAGCTACTGCCTATGCTCAGTACACCAAGGACTTCAACAAGGCTAACCACTTCGACATCATGGCTGGTTACGAATATAGCCACATGAAATATTGGGGAGACCAGTGGAGCAGATCAATGTATCCTTCTACCAACGAAGGTAAGAACGACAAGGGCGAACCTCTTGCAGGAACCGTGAAGTCTTACGATGCAAGCTACTGGAAAGGTCAGACCTATCTCGTCAGCTGGTATGGACGTGCCAACTATTCTCTGTTGGATCGTTACCTCCTTACATTCACTGCCCGTTATGATGGTTCAAGCCGCTTTGCAGACGGACACCGTTGGGGTTTCTTCCCATCAGCAGCCTTCGCATGGCGTATCAAAGACGAAAAATTCCTGAAAAATGTTGATGCTATCAGCGACTTGAAACTCCGACTTGGTTGGGGTAAGACCGGTCAGCAGGATACAGGTAAAGAGTACTACACCGCTACTTATAAGAAGAGTACAAGTAATCACTTCCTCTATCCAATCGGTGGTATTGACAACAACCCAGGAATACTCTACCGTCCATTGGCATACAATGACGAATTGACTTGGGAGACGACTACTACATGGAACGTAGGTCTCGACTATGGTATGTTCGACCAGAGACTCACCATCAACCTTGATGGTTATATCCGCAAGACAACCGACTTGCTCAGCACAACAACCATCGCTGCAGGTCAGAACTTTGACAATGCTCTCTTGATGAATGCAGGTACATTGGAAAACAAGGGTTTTGAGGTAGCTATCACAGGTCGTCCTATCCAGACCAAGGACTGGTTTGTAGAATTGAGCGTCAACGCTGCTTACAACAAGAACGAGATTACCGAACTTGCAGGTGGTCGTGATTTGATGGAGGCAGGTATGAAGGTAGGTCAGGATCAGGCAATCACCTATCATAAAGTAGGAAAGCCAGCCAATTCGTTCTTGGTTTACCAACAGGTATACGATCAGAACGGACGTCCTATCATGGGTTGCTATGTAGACCGCAATGGTGATGGTTCTATTGACGAGAACGATAAATACTTCTATAAGAACATTGTAGCTCCTTGGACTGGTGGTTTCAGCTTCAAGATTGCATACAAGAACTGGGACCTCGGAAGTAACTTCCGTGCAAGCCTCGGAAACTATCTCTACAATGGATACGCTGAGGGTGCAATAAATACGAAAGAAATTTGTAGTGCTAAGGGATATTACAAAAACAGCACAAAGGATATTGTAAATTTGGGCTGGACTTCATACAACTATCCTCTTACTGACTACTTCGTTCAGAATGGTAGCTTCCTGAAATGCGATAACATCACTTTGGGCTATAATTTTGATAAAGTATTGAAGATGGGTAACTACAAGGGTATCTCAGGTCGTATCTACGCCTCATGCTCTAACGTGTTTACTATCACCAAGTATAAAGGTATCGACCCTGAAGTAACATCAGGTAAGGACGACAACATCTATCCTCGTTGCCGCACATTCCTGCTCGGTCTGAACCTTAACTTCTAACATTTTAAAATAGATTTCGATATGAAACTCAATAAATTCAACATAATTGCCCCAGCAGCAGCTCTTTTGCTTTCAGTAAGCTTGAGCTCTTGCATGGATGACTTGAACAAGGGAAACATTGACCCTACTGTTGATGCTAATCCTAATATTACGGGCTTATACAGCAAGTGCTATGCTGGTCTTATCATGGAGGGTAATGACGGTAATGCCGATTTCACTATCGACGACAATGGTAAGTCAACCCTTCTACGCAACCTGTTCAACTTCAACGAGGTACCTACCGACGAAGCTGTCTGCTGGTGGTCGGATGGCGGTATCGCAGATGTTGCCAACAATAAGTTCGATCCGGGTAATGCTACTCTGAAGAACCTCTACTATCGTCTGATGTCGAACATCTCTTACGAGAATCATTTCTTGAGCCTCGACGCAGCCAAAGAGGATAAAACTAAGTATGCAGAGGTACGTGTACTTCGTGCCTACAGCTATTTCTTGATGCTCGACTTCTTCGGAGACCCGACATTCATTGACAAGATTTCAGCAGAGACACCACGTCAGGCCCACGCTTACAACGAAAAGTTTGAGGAAGGCAAGAGCTACACTCGCGCAGAGCTTCTTCAGATGGGCCGTGAATTCCTGTTCAACTGGGTAAAGGACGAATTGCTGGCAGCAGAGCCAGACTTGCTGGCAGCAAAGCCTGAGACTGACAGCGACCCAGACTATGGTCGCATTGACAAAGGCACATGCTGGTTGCTCTTAAGCCGTCTGTACCTCAATGCTGGTACATACCTCAATAACGATGGTCAGAACAATCAATATTGGGATAAGGCTCTCGAATATGCCGAGAAGGTTATCAATTCAGACTATAAGCTCTTCGATGACAGCAAGATGTCTAATGAGGCAAAGGCTAATGGCTACAAGCCATACGACCTGCTCTTCATGGGCGACAATGGTTCAAATGGTGCAAGCTGCGAGGCTCTTCTCCCATTGATGCAAGATGGAGAAAAGACTCAGGGATGGGGTGGTTCTATGTTCTATGTAGCAGCTCTTTGGGATGCTACGATGCAGACTGTTACAGGTAAGGATGCTGCCACTACTGCCAACACATGGGCAGGTATGCGTGTTCGTCCACAATTCGTAGAGAAGTTCTTCACCGATCCAAAAGTTGTTGTAAACAAGTCAGCTTCCGAAATCCGTGCTATGGGCGTTGATGACCGTGCTATCCTTTGGGGTAAGGGCAATAGTGACGGCGATCGTACTTTGGAGATTGGTGCTAACGATAAGTTCGTCAAGGGTATTGCAACACCAAAATGGAATAACAACTATTCTAATGGTGGTACTCCTCACGACAGCTATAACGTAGATATAGACTTCTTCCTCTTCCGTGTAGCTGAGGCTTACCTCAATGCAGCTGAGGCTGAGATGCACCTCAATGGTGAAAGCTCGGCTAAGGCAAAGAAGTATATCGATGCTCTTCGCAATCGTGCCCACGCTGCCGTACGTGCTTCTTATACTCTTAACGACGTGCTCGATGAGCGTGCCCGTGAGTTGTATTGCGAAGGTCTCCGCCGTACCGATTTGATCCGTTTCAACCAGTTTGGTGGCAGTCAGGCTACATACAATTGGGAACTTAAGGGTGGTAGTACTAAAGGTACAACCTTCGCCAAGACCTATAATGTATATCCTCTCCCATCTTCAGAGGTTCTTTCTAACAAGAACTTGACACAGATTGATGGATACAACGAGGTTCAAAACTAAAGTATAATAGAATTATAAAAGAAAACACAATATGAAGAATAAATATATAATTGGTGCTCTGCTTATCGGCATCATCAGCTTATTCGCTTCATGTTCGGATGACAACGACTCAAACCCTACGCTTATCCAGCCTAAGGAGTTCACGTTGAACACTCCCGCATATGCCAATGCGACTATCGACTTGGAGCAGTCATCAGAACTCAGCTTCACATGGTCGCAGCCTAAGTACACAGCAGACAATGCCCCAGTCAACGCAACATACGAGGTGCAGGTATCTCCAACCAACACCTTCACAGTTTCTACCGATGAGGCTGCTGCAGACGAGAGTGGCGAAAAGGTGCCAGACTACGCTGTTCTTAGCAACACCACACAGAAATGTAATATTTCTGCCTCTGCAGAAGAAATGGACAAGGCATTGGTAAAGATACTTAAATGGACTGAAGGTAATGTTCCTGCCGAGCAGGAGATGTACGTTCGTGTTAACGCTTACATCCTTGAGGGCACAAGCCGTCTGAACCCTATTGCTTCAAACTCAGTAAAGCTCAACGTAAAGCCTTACTACATAGAGTTGAAGGATGCTACTCCAACAATGTGGTACCTTGTAGGTCATTTGTTCGGTGACAAGTGGGCTGGCGACAAGATTATTGGTACAGATGCTCTCCCAATGTTCCTCAAGCCTAACTTCGCTTACGACAAGAAGACCGGTGCAGGCGAAATTGAATACACCAACTACTTCCTTACAGGCGACTACAACGACAAGGCAGAATGCCCGGGAGCTGGCTTCAAGATTATGCCTGAAAGCTTCAACTGGGATAACAGTATGAACGCCGATGGCGCTACAAAGGGTACTATCATCAACCGTAACGGTGGTAGCGACGGTGGTCACATCGTAGCTCCAGAAGCCGGTTACTACACCATCACTCTCAACACTGCTGACAACACAGCCAAGATGGTGAAGTACGAGGGTGCAGTAAACAACTATGGTACTATCCAGATTAGTGGTTCATTCAATGATTGGGCAGACACTCCAATGCTTCCTTACAACACTGAGGGCGTTGAGAACCACGCTTGGTACTACGTTATGGAAGTTCCTGCTGGTGAGACAGTAGAATTCAAGTTCAAGATTGCTGATGGCAACGCTTGGGGTAAATCATGGGGATATGGTGCAACTAATGGAGCTATCAACATGTACGGCAAATGTGAATCAGGTGGCAACAACATCGGCTTGACAGAAGGCAAGTACGTCATCTCATTCAACGATATCACAGGTTCGTTCAGCATCGTTAAATTGTAAATCACTTTAAGCAAAGACAATTATGATCAAGAAAATATTATTGGGAATGACCCTGCTGATGTCTATGGTGTCTTGCACCGAGGACTTCACCGATTGGGGTAAACCACAGACCAATCCACAGGAGGATGCCGTAACATTCGGCAATGGTAGCGTAGCTCCAGTTGATGTCATCAACTTGGCTGACGTTAAGACAGAGAAGGTAAAAGTGGCGAGCATTGTTGCTCCCACTTCTTCCAACGCTGCTTATACACCTAATTATAAGATTAACTTCGACGGTCAGTCATTCGACATTGATGCTGATGGCAACATGGCAACAGCAGAATTGACAAGCTATATCGTAGATAAGTGGGGAAAGCGTCCTTTAGAGCGCGACATCGATGCTACTCTTGATGCATGGGTAAGCAATGGCTCAACAGCCGTGAAGATGGCTACATCTGCAACATTCCAGGTTAAGGCTATTCCTGAGGCTCCAGTTATCGAGAACGGCTATTACCTCGTAGGCGATATGTTTAATGCAGAAGGCGTTGACGGCTGGAATACAGTTAGTGACAAGCAGGCATTCAAGCACAGCGATAAGGATGTATATGATGATCCCGTCTTCACCATTACATTCGAGACAACCAAGGAGAACCAGTATTGGAAGATTATTCCTAAGAAGAATGCTGATGCCGGTAACATCTGGGCTGCCGGCGTAGTAGGTCCTAAGGTTGACGGCGACGACAGCATGACTGGTTTGTTGACCAACGGTGACGCTAAGGCTGGCAAGATTGCCAAGGCTGGCAAGTACAAGCTCACCATCAACATGATGGACTACTCTTATACCTTAGAGGAGGTTAACTACGATCCATTCATCTACTTCATCGGCGCAACTGACGGCTGGACAAACGCTGAGCAGAAGCTTGCTCTCGTAGACGATGCAAAGGGAGTATACACTGGTTACCTTTATTGTGCCGACCCTAACGGTTGGGGCAATCAGTTCAAGTTCCAGCGTGTAGCCGGAAGTTGGGATAATGAGATAAATTCTGGTGCATTCAGCACATTCTCTGGTGCAGCAACCAGCGAAGGTGGAAACATCGGCGTTAACGCAGGAGAAGGTGTATACTACTTCGATGTAAATCTTTCAGAAGGCACTATCACAGCCACTAAGGTTGAGACCATGGGCATCATCGGTGGCTTCAACAATTGGGCTGGCGACGCAGTCATGACTTGGAATGCTGAAGAGTATTGCTTCGAGGCAACAAATGCAGGTGTTACAGCTGATGGTTGGAAGTTCCGCGTAAACGGCGGTTGGGACATCAACCTCGGTGGAAGCCTCAACAACCTGACAGCAGGTGGCGACAACCTCTCGGTAGCAGGCAACACTATCAAGTTGTATCCTACAAGAAAGACTTCTGATAATATCTACTGCACAGTGAAATAAGCAACTTCACCTGAATAAACACAGTATAATCAATAGGCGGCTCTCAATCTGCGAGAGTCGCCTATTTTGTTGAAAAATGCAAACGATTACGCATTTTATATGCACGTTTACACATTAAATATATATACCAATAATAGAATTATAAGTAAATTTGGAGAAGAATATACAACTGTACTTTCAAAATCATATACAACTACTACCTCAAAGGTTAATTAAGGTTTTACACGTTTTAATTTGGATTGTATGAGACTGCTCACTATGTGTGAGTGGTCTCTTTTGTTATCAGGCGCTGATATGCAAACGTTTGCACATTTCATTTGCACGTTTGCACATAAATTATATACACCTATAATGGAATTTGAAGTAACTTTGAAGCATAAAAATAAAAGGTTCATTTAGTTGCGTGATGCAAGTAGTTGTAACCAAATAAGCAGTCATTTTATTATGTTGAAAAGTAGTAGTAAGTAATAGTAAATAGTTAGTAGTAGTAGTAGTAAATAGTTAGTAGTAGTGATAAACCAATTAAACAAAAAGTAACTAAAAACAGAATAAGATGAAGAAGATTTACACGACCCTCGTTGCCCTTATGGCAACACTAAGCATGCAGGCACAAGGTTGGCCAGCCAACTACGACGGTGTGATGCTGCAAGGATTCTATTGGGATTCATATCGTGCATCGAAGTGGTGCAATCTGGAAGCCCAAGCCGATGATCTTGCGCCATACTTCAGTCTGGTATGGATTCCACAAAGTGCCAACTGCAGCAGCGGACGCTCTATGGGATATGACGACCTGTACTGGTTTAGCAATTACAACAGTTCGTTTGGCAATGAATCCGAACTGCGCTCGATGATCAATACATTCAAGAGCAAAGGAATAGGCACCATTGCCGACGTAGTAATCAACCATCGCAATACACTGACAAGCTGGACAGACTTCCCCGTAGAGACATATAAGGGCGTGACCTACAAGATGAATTCTACCGACATCTGCAGTGATGATGACAAAGGAGGAACTTTGTCATGGGCTAACAAACAGACTCCAAAGATTACCCTCAGCAGCAATAAAGATACGGGCGACGGCTGGGACGGCATGCGCGACCTCGACCACAACAGCTCCAACGTGCAGACTGTAGTAAAGGCATATCTCGACATGCTGCTCAACGACTTCGGCTACGCCGGATTCCGCTACGACATGGTGAAGGGTTACGCAGGCAAGTTCACCGGAATATACAACACGGCAGCCAAGCCTCGCTTCTCGGTAGGTGAATATTGGGACGGCAACGTTGCCACCGTCAAGACATGGATAAATGCCACCAAGGTGAACGAAGTCCCCACATCAGCAGCCTTCGACTTCCCCATACGTTACGCCGTACGCGACCTCATCGCCAATAATTGGGGCAGCATGGCAAAGAGCGGGCTCATAAGCGATGCCACTTACCGTCAGTATGCTGTAACTTTCGTTGAAAACCACGACACCGAATACCGCTCAAGCGACGAAAAGCAAGACCCGATACGCAAAGACACACTTGCCGCCAACGCATTTATTCTGGCATCATGCGGCACGCCATGCGTGTTCTACAAACACTGGCAAGCCTACCCTACCGACATCAAGAAGATGATTAACGCCCGCCACATTGCCGGCATTACCAACACCAGCAACACCACATTCAACGTGAGGATGGGCGCAAACTACAACGTTCTGAAGACCGAAGGTTCACACGGAACACTGTATGCCGCAATGGGAGCCAACGCCAACCAATACACCGCACCTTCAGGATTCACCGAAATACTGCGCGGCTATCACTATCGCTACCTGCTCAGCAACAGCAGCAACGTAGCATGGATAGACCTGCCGTCAGGACATTACGACGACGTGCAGAAGGCTCGCCTTACAGCCGTAAGCGACAAGCAAGGCGCACAACTTGTCTACACCACCGACGGAACCGAACCAACTGCACAAAGCCGTAAAGCAGCAAGCGGAACGGAAATAGAAATACCTATGGGCACCACAACACTCAAAGTGGGACTGCTCACGGGCTCAACAGTGTCGGCTATAGCAACACGCACATACGACATTTCAAAGCCAGAGGCATTCACTCCATACGACATAACAGTATACGTAAATACAGACAATGTAGGATGGAAAAGCGTGAACTTCTGGGCATGGGAAGACCAGTCGGGCGAAAACTTGACAACAAGCGGCAAATGGCCTGGCGACGCAGTGACCGCTACCAAAACAATAGAGGGCAAAAAGTGGTACTACAAGACCTACCGCATAGCCGAACGCGGCAATATGATTTCGTTCGTTTTCAATACTGACTCTGGCAATCAACAGACCATCGACGTATACGACCTGAAGAAAGATACATACATTGAAATTTCGAATGAAAAAGACAGCCAAAAACATTACACAATAAAAGACGTAACGGACCTAATGTCTACCGGAATCAATATCCAGACCGTCGACAACACTCGTATATCAACAATCTGGTACGATATGCAGGGCCGCCGCTACAACCATCGCCCCACACAACCAGGTGTATACATCAATGGGGGAAAGAAGATAATGATAAGAAGATAGACTCTTTTCATTACAAAATAGACGTTAGAAAACGCGCTGAAAGGAAATAGAGACTAAAATTATGCTATAAATTTGGTGGTTCGGAATAAACGCTATAACTTTGCGTGGTATTAGCGCATATTATCGGAATAAATAAATACACTATAATATATATGTATAGAACAAACACTTGTGGAGAGCTACGTCTCTCCGATGCCGGCAAGACCGTAACACTTGCCGGATGGGTACAGCGCGTTAGAAAGATGGGCGGTATGGCATTTGTTGACTTGCGCGACCGCTACGGCATCACACAGCTTGTCTTCAACGACTCGGACGACTGCGAGCTTTGCGCACGTGCAGGCAAACTCGGACGCGAGTACTGCATCCAGGTGACTGGCGTTGTCAATGAGCGCGAAAGCAAGAACGCCAACCTTCCTACTGGCGATATCGAAATCATCGCCACTGAGTTGAACATCCTTTCAGAGAGTGCTACACCTCCGTTCACTATTGAGGACAATACCGACGGCGGCGACGATATCCGCATGAAGTACCGCTATCTCGACTTGCGTCGTCCTACTGTGCGCAAGAACCTGGAGCTGCGCCACCGCATGACTATCCTCATACGCAACTTCCTCGATGCTCAGAACTTCATCGAGGTTGAGACTCCTATCCTTATCGGTTCTACACCTGAGGGTGCGCGCGACTTCGTTGTGCCTTCGCGCATGAACCCGGGTCAGTTCTACGCTCTGCCACAGAGCCCGCAGACACTGAAGCAGCTGCTCATGGTGAGCGGATTCGACCGCTACTTCCAGATAGCCAAGTGCTTCCGCGACGAAGACCTTCGTGCCGACCGTCAGCCAGAGTTCACACAGATCGACTGCGAAATGTCGTTTGTCGACCAAGACGACGTAATCAACCTCTTTGAGGACATGGCACGCCATCTGTTCAAGGAGATTCGTGGCGTAGAGCTGCCTGCCAAGCTTCAGCAGATGACATGGCACGAGGCAATGCGCCGTTTCGGTAGCGACAAGCCCGACTTGCGCTTCGGCATGGAGTTCGTAGAGCTCATGGACGATCTCAAGGGCACCGGCACATTCTCTGTATTCAACGACGCTACATACATCGGCGGTATATGCGTACCAGGTTGCGCCAACTACACACGCAAGCAGCTCGACCAGATTACCGACTTCGTAAAGCGTCCGCAGGTAGGCG
>OWJF01001263.1_pt1 | contig 11005 bp, 13 predicted proteins | sample 1732941 | NCBI WGS metagenome assembly OWJF01 (sample SAMN05065770, study PRJEB22554) | human gut metagenome | biome: ENVO:2100002; feature: ENVO:00000062; material: ENVO:00002003 | host: Homo sapiens | place: USA
GTCTACAACCAGAACGGCTACGATGTGGGACGCACCACCGCAAACGGCTTGTGGAACAAGAGCCAGCACATTTCCGAAGCCGAAGCAAAGCCCGGTGACCTTGTTTTCTTCGAGGGAACGTATGATACCCCCGGAAAAAGTCACGTTGGAATCGTGCGTCCAGTAAGGACGATAGTAGAAGTAGAGAAAGGAGGCTGTGACTAAGGTACTACCCCGCAAAGCAACGCGGGAATCCACCTGCTTTACCGAAAGTCGAAAGATGTACGGGAAAAGAGCACGGCAGGAAAGCGGTAAGTTGCCTAAAGACAATCGGGCACGACTGAACTGCAAGGATAAGTGAATATAAGGATAAAACTGAATTGTTTAAGGTGAGTTCCAAGCCCTTGTTACGTGTGGGCAAAGGAAAATTGTCTGAAACCTTTGGTACAGGGACCGTAGGAAATAAATTCCTTCCTATGGGTTGCTAATCCCCTGTGCGGCACGTCGGAGAACCGATAGTAACGGAACAAAAGCATATCCGATAATTCACATTGACCTACTACTATCGTCAACTGGAGATTGTCTAAACCGGAACGCTTGAAAAAGCTATGTGTAATGCAGCAATGTGATAAATTTCAAAGCTATGCTAGAAAGATGACACTGAAAATCCGGCATGACAACGGAGCTTCTGTAGTAGTCCGAGAATCCTGAATTGACAGGAAAAGCCGTAAAATCGGATGCGGGAAAGCCGCTCACATGGCGAAGAGAAGCAGTTTTTTGCGCATTAAAATCAGAAATTGATTAGAGAGGAAAGCCTCAATGAAATCAACAATGGAGATTTTAACAAAATTACAAGAGAATTCCCAAAAGAACCACGATGAAATTTTCACACGACTGTACCGCTATCTTTTGAGGCCGGATATTTACTTCATCGCCTACCAGCATCTTTACTCCAATAAGGGTGCAGGAACGAAGGGGGTGAATGATGATACGGCTGATGGATTTAGCGAGCAGTATGTGACAGCCATCATTGAAGCATTGAGAACAGGGTCATATGAACCCAAGCCGGTACGCAGAACCTATATTCAAAAGAAGAACGGCAAGCTGCGCCCGCTGGGACTTCCTGTATTCGCTGACAAGCTGGTGCAAGAAGCTATCCGTATGATTCTGGAAGCCATCTATGAGCCAATTTTCTCTATCTATTCCCACGGCTTTCGACCGGGCAGAAGCTGCCACACGGCACTTGCCATGATTAAGCATGAGTTTACCGGAGCGAAGTGGTTCATTGAGGGCGACATCAAAGGATGTTTTGATAACATCGACCATTCCACGCTGATTGGTGTGCTGAACCGAAAAATCAAGGACGCTCGTTTTCTGAATCTGATTCGTATGTTTCTGAAATCCGGCTATATGGAAGACTGGGATTTCCATGAAACCTATAGCGGATGCCCGCAGGGTGGAATCATTTCCCCGATTCTTGCGAATGTCTACCTGAACGAACTGGACAGGTATATCACGCAGCTGAAGAAGGAATTTGACCACGGATACAATCCGAGAAACTTTACGGAAGAATACAACGCGATAAGACACAAACGAGATGCACTGCATGAGAAAATCAAGAAAGCTGAAGGAACAATGCGGGAGCAGCTGATTGCTCAGCACAAGCAACTGACAAAGCAGTTATTTCGGACACCTGCAAAAGCGTGTACCGATAAGCGATTGAAATATGTTCGCTATGCAGATGACTTTCTGATTGCAGTCAATGGGACAAGAGAGGAATGCGAAGCGATTAAGGCAAAACTCACGGATTTTGTCCGGGACACTCTGAAAATGGAGTTGAGTCAAGAAAAGACCCTCATTACGCACAGCAATACTCCTGCCCGATTCCTTGGTTTTGATGTTCGGGTGCGCAGGGATGCCAGTGTCAAACGCTCTGGAAAACGAAAAATGCGCACTATGAACAACAAAGTGGAACTCAATATTCCACTGAAAGATAAGGTGGAGACCTATTTACTGTCCCATAGCATCGCTAAAAGGGATGGAAAGAGGTTGATTCCTATTCATCGCCCCATTCTGCTGAACCGCACGGATTTGGAAATCGTAATGATTTATAATGCGGAACTCCGAGGGCTCTGTAACTATTATGCCATTGCAAGCAACTTCAACAAGCTCGTTTACTTTGGCTATCTGATGGAATACAGCTATCTGAAAACACTCGCAAACAAGCATCGCTCCCGAATTTCTAAGGTTCGTTATGAATACAGAGATGGGACTGGCGCATGGGGTGTTCCGTATGAAACCAAAAAGGGAAAACGCCGTATGATGTTCGCTAAGTACAGCGATTGCAAAGGCAAAGATTTGACGGAAAAAGTGCCCGATTTGGCGTATCGCTATTCGCACAACACAACATCCTTCGAGGAACGTCTGAAGGCCAAAGTCTGTGAAGTCTGCGGCTGTACAGACAGCGATAGCTATGAAACCCACCATGTAAACAAGGTCAAAAACCTGAAAGGTAAAGCTGATTGGGAGAAAGTCATGCTGGCAAAGAGGCGCAAGACAATCGTTGTGTGCCACAAATGCCACATGAGAATTCATCATGGAACTAAAACGGAATGACTTTTGAAATGGAGCAAAAAATGGGGAGCCGTGTGCGTTGAGAGGCGCAAGCACGGTTCTGGGAGAGGTCTGTGCAAACCTGTCGTAGAAATACGATAAGGCGGCACTTTCCTACTCTACTACCTCGGCAATGGCATGATGGTCAGTGCCGGAGACCCCATCAAGTACGCAAACATTCACTCGTCCTACTGGGAGAAGCATCTCGCCGGGTTCGGACGGCTTTCAAAATGATTGGAGGAGTTTTATGAGCGAAAAATCGGATAAGCTGCGGGCGATGCTGGAAAAAGAGAAAGAGCGCCGCATCAAACTGAACAACCGCATCGAGATTCTGGAGCGGCGCATTCAGGAGGAGGATTCCGCCGAGGTCAACGAGATGGTGCGGACTGCAAAGGTCACGCCGGAACAGCTCGCCGCTCTGCTGCGGCAGTCGGCAACCGCCACCCCGACCCCGGCTGCGCTGTCTGCTGTGGGCGCAACTTTTGAAAAGGAGGTCGATGCAGATGAAGATTAAGAAACTGGGTGCGCTGTTGGTATCGGCGGCACTGTGCGCTGGTATGGCGGCTCCTGCCTTTGCCTTTGAGGGCGAAGCCGCCCCCGTGGAGCAGCCGATTCTGCCGGAAGTGGTGGAGGAGGATGTTGTCACCGTCACGGACGAAACCTCTGGTGCCCTGACCCCGGAGGGCAACCTGACGCTGGTGGACGACTACCACACCAACTATTCTGATGGCAGCGGACAGCAGTTCATTACGCTGGTGTCGAAGTCGGGTGCGACTTTCTACCTGGTGATTGACCGCAACGCCAAGGGCCAGCAGACCGTTCACTTTATGAACCTTGTGGACGAAGCGGACCTGCTGGCACTGATGGAGGAAGAAGATGCCGATGCCTACACCGCTGAAAAGGAAGCAGCGGCACAGGCTGAACAGGACAGGCTGAAAGCCGAAGAAGAAGCCAAGAAAGCTGCCGAAGAAGAAGCAACATCCGGCACGGAACAGCCCAAGGAAAATAAGGTCACAAAAATCGCATCCGGCTTTCTGGGTGTGGTCGTGCTGATTGCGCTGGCGGCAGGTGGCGGCTTCTACGTTTTTGCGAAGCAGAAGCAGAAAAAGCAGGCAGAAAAAGAAGCCCTCGACCCCGATGCAGGTTATACCGAGGACAAGGGCGATTTTGAGATTCCCACCGAGGACGAGCCGGAGGACACCGGCGAGGAGGATACCGAACCCATCTGATTTTAAGGCGGCATTTTGCCGCCGTACATATTGCAATCCGAAACAGATTGGAGGGATTTTTATCGCAAAATTGATCGTGGCGGAAAAACCGTCCGTCGCCATGTCCTACGCCAAAGTCCTCGGTGCCACCAACCGTCAGGACGGTTATCTGGAGGGCAACGGCTATCTCGTCAGCTGGTGCGTGGGTCATCTGGTGGAACTGGCACCGCCCAATGTCTACGATGTCAAATACGTTAAGTGGAGCATCACAGATCTGCCCATTCTGCCGGAAAAGTGGCAGTATCTGGTTTCTGCGTCCACCCAAAAGCAGTTTGGCATCCTGCAAAAGTTGATGCACCGCCCGGATGTGGACAGCGTGATCTGTGCTACGGACGCAGGGCGCGAGGGAGAACTGATCTTCCGCCTTGTCTACCAGCAAGCAGGCTGCAAAAAGCCGTTTTTACGCCTGTGGCTTTCCAGCATGGAGGAAACCGCTATCCGGGAGGGGTTCGCCCACCTCAAACCGTCAACTGAATACGATGCGCTGTACAATGCAGCACTCTGCCGGGAACGTGCCGACTGGATGGTCGGTATCAATGCGTCCCGGCTTTTTTCGTGCCTGTACAACCAGCCTTTGGCGGTGGGGCGTGTTATGACCCCAGTGCTTGCCATGACGGTGGTGCGGGAAGCTGCCATTGCCGCCTTTGTGCCGGAGAAATTCTACACGGTAGATCTGGAACTGACCAGCGGCTGCACGGCATCCAGCCGCCGCATTCCTGAAAAAGCTGTTGCCGAAAACCTGCTGGAAGCCTGTCGAAAGGAGATGATGGCAACGATCCAGCGCATCACTCGCAAGGAAAAGTCCGAGAATCCGCCGCCGCTGTACGACCTGACCACCCTTCAGCGGGATGCAAACCGCCTGCTGGGGTACAGCGCACAACAGACGCTGGACTATGTGCAGAGCCTTTATGAGAAGAAACTTACCACTTATCCCAGAACTGATAGCTGCTATATCACCGACGATGACGAGGAAATGCTGGAGGAACTGACCGAGGAGTTGGAAGGTTTTCTCGACATTACCCCGGAAGATGTGGACGAGGCTGTGCCCCGGACACGGCGCACCGTCAACCGGGAAAAAGTCACCGACCACCACGCCATCCTGCCCACCCGCAGTATGCTGCAAACCGATCTGGAGGCTCTGCCCAAAGGCGAGCAGAACGTCCTGAAACTCATCATCGCCCGGACGCTGATGGCGGTAAGCAAGCCCTTCCGCTATCTGGAAACCCTGCTGACCACCGAATGTGCCGGGGAGGAATTTACCGCCAAAGGCAAGGAGGTTCTGGAGGAAGGCTGGAAAGCGGTGGAGCGCAAGGTGCTGGCAGACATCCTGAACCGGAAGCAGGAACTCACCGCCCTGCCCAATGCAGCGGAAAACGAGTGCGGCATCCTCAATGCAGAACTGAAGGAAGGTCAAACGTCCCCGCCGAAATCCTACACGGAAGACACCCTCCTGTCGGCTATGCAGGCAGCGGGTGCAGACAGTATGCCGGAGGGTGTGGAACGTCAGGGCATCGGCACTCCGGCAACCAGAGCTGCCACCATTGAAAAACTGGTGCAGAAGGGCTTTCTGGAGCGCAAGGGCACCAAGAAAACCAAGGTGCTGCTGCCCACGGATAAGGGAAAAGCCCTCATCACCGTGATGCCCGAAGAAATCCAATCCCCGGAAATGACCGCCGATTGGGAAACAAAGCTGCTGCAAATCGAACGTGGCGAAATGGAGCCGAGCGAATTTATGACCGAGATCAATACGATGATTACCGAACTGGTAAAGAACACGGAAATGAAAAAAGGAGTGAATGCGCTTATGAAAAACAAAATCATTGGTGTCTGCCCGAATTGCGGTGCAAATGTTGTGGAGCGTGAAAAAGGCTGGTTCTGTGAATCCAACCCTTGCCGTTTCGTGCTGTGGAAGGACAATGCGTTCTTCAAGCGTCTGGGCAAGCGTTTGGATGGCCGAATGGCGGACAAGCTGCTGAGGGATGGCCGTGTGCGCCTGAAGGACTGCAAGAGTGCCAAGGGCAAGACCTACAATGCCACCGTACTGCTGGGCACCGAACCCGATGGCCGCAGCAAGTTTTCGCTGGAATTTGAAGGTGGGTGCTGATGGAGCAGATAAAAGAAGCGGTCTACCTTATCAACGATGAACGCTATCTGCACCTCCGGGAAAACGGTGCAGGGGTCGGCTTTGCCACCTATAACAAGGTAACTGGCGAGCCGCTGGAAAGTGGGCAGATCTCGGAAAAGAATCTGCCGCCAGATGGACAAAACACCATCCCTGCCGCCCGGAACTGGTATCTGTTTGAACTTTCGGACGATGACCGTAAGGCCATCCAACAGGAAAGTGTAAAGATCCTCGAAAACATCCCGCAGGCGGGCATCGGCAGGCGGCGCATCTGGGAGCCGGAAACGCTGCCGAAGGATATTCGTCTTATCAACAGCCACTATGATGACCTCTATCGCATTCCAGATGGCGGCGTGATTCAGGTGGATTACCCGGATGGGCGCAGTTTTACGGCACGGGTGGAACATCTGGATGATTACCACTTTGACATGGGCGGTTTGGGCAATGTGTTCCACATCTGCCAGTTTGCCGAGGTCATGGAGCGGAATCATGCCGACTTCTACCCGGAGATTCAGACACAGGACGAGCAGGCGGCGTGGGAACTGGGCGGCAAAGGCTACCTTGCAATCCAGTCCTGTGAGGATGGATGGGACTACACCCTCTACCACAGCGATTATTCTGTGATGGACGGTGGGCAGCTGGATGCCCCGGAACTGACTATTCAGGAAGCCCGTGAGCAGATTCTGGAAACTCACCACATGGAAAAGGGGCGACGGCTACTGCAGGACTACGATGCCGTCATGGACAAAGTTGCGGAAACCGAGGAACTGAGTGCAGACCACCGCCCTTCCACATTGGAAATGCTGGCAGCACTGGCAAGTGATACGTCTGCGCCAAAATCCTCTGCACGTTCTGCGCCAGAACTGTGAGGTGGACGATGCAGCAAAAATGGAACCAGAATTTTGACGGTGAACCCATGACGGACATCCCGCAGAAGTTTCTGAACGCAGGGTGCGATGTTTATATGGTGATGCAGCTGCGGCATGACGAAAAAATCCTCGATGAAAGATTTGCTTCCATGCGGGAACTGCATCGTCGGGGCAAAACGCCAGACCCGGAGCATTACGAGGTCACCTACTATGCTGATTTGCCCGCCATGTGGCAGGATGTGCCGAACAACGAGATTTTGGAAGAACTATTTCAGATGTTCAACCTCTCCCGTCCGCAGGATTTTGAGGGGCACAGCCTGTCGGTCAGCGATGTGATCGCACTCAAACGCAATGGCAAAGTGTCTGTGCATTATGTGGACAGCATCGGCTTCAAGGAGCTGCCGGGGTTTCTGGATAAAAAGCCGGAGCACTCTTCTGTTCTGCAAATGCTCAAGGAGAAGTGCGATGCCCCGGAGTGCAACCCAACTGGATGCCGGAAAGCGAGGGCTGAACATGAACTTTGACCACGAGGAATTGACCCTGATGATGCTCTACAACACCGGCACCCGGCTGGGGCTGGTACACGAGTTGCGGCTGATGCAGTGCTATCTGATGCCCGATGAAACCGCCCTGCGGGAGTTGTCGGAAGGTGTTATCGAAAAGCTGAAACTGCTGACCGATGCGGAGTTTGGCGAGTTGGAATTTCCCCCGGACTGATTATTGCCGCCTGCGGGCGGCGTACATAAAGTATTTTGTTCTTCCAAAAGATATGCTATAATCAAATTAGACAAAATTCCTCTCTTCAAGCGATTTCTCCGCAATTTTCCTGTGGCTCTGCTCGTATCAAAAATAAGGGACTGAATTTTAATTGTCAGAACGGAGGAACCATTATGGCAATCTTTGAAAAGACCATCCGAAACAAAAACTTTGACAAGCTGCTTCGGAAGCTGGAACAAGAAATCCCGGACAGCAGTTGGTCGGCAGATTTAGAGGCAGGCAGTGATTTCAAAGAGGGCGATGCCCGGTGCAGTGTCCGTGTATTTGAACGGTACAGCATGATGGGCGGCAACCGCCTGAGTCTGACACTGACCCTGTTCCAGAATGGAGACAGTCCGATTCGGCTGTCTGCCATCACCGCAGGAGGCAGTCAAGCGGTGTTCTTCAAGGTGAACACCCTCGGAGAAGAATCTTTTCTGGACGATGTAAAGGACCTGCTGGAAGAGCTCTTGGAGGAATAAAATGTTTTACGCTGGATTTGATATGCTGTTCAGCATTCTGTTTCCCATCCTGTTCCTTGTGGTTTTGGGTATGATCCTATACACCATCATCGGAAATATCAGCACATGGAATAAAAACAACCATTCGCCGCGGCTGACTGTTCCGGCAACGGTTGTGGCAAAGCGCACGGACGTTTCTCGCCACCATACGGACAATACGATGGCGCATACGTTCACGACCTATTATGTGACCTTTCAGGTAGAGAGCGGCGACCGCATGGAGCTTACCGTAAGTGGTTCGGACTACGGAATGCTTGTGGAGGGCGACATCGGAAAGCTGAGTTTTCAGGGCACCCGCTATCTTGGGTTTGAGCGGAGCTAAGTGTTTCTTACATTATATAGTATGGAGTGCTGTATGAACGATTTGTTTATCCAAGGGCTGACCATCGACTGGAACAGAGTTCGCCCATACAATTATGTTCGTCAGATTCCTGCCATCAGTGGAATCGACACTTTTACATTCCATAAGCCCATTACGTTCTTTGTTGGCGAAAATGGAAGTGGAAAATCTACGCTTCTGGAAGCAATCGCTGTTGCTTACGGCTTCAACGCAGAGGGTGGAACGAAGAACTATTCATTTTCCACATACAACTCCCATTCGGAACTATGTGAGGCTATGACGATTTCCAAGGGGTATCGCAGACCAAAGTTCGGGTATTTTCTCCGAGCAGAGAGTTTCTATAATGTAGCCACCAAGGAAATCGACTATTCCGATGACGATCATCCCTCCAAAGGCTATCACCAAAAATCACACGGTGAAAGTTTCCTCGCCATTGCGCAGGACTACATGGGTGCAGATGGAGTCTATATTTTTGACGAGCCGGAAGCCGCTTTATCCCCGCAGCGGCAGCTCACGTTACTGATCAACATTTATCGGTGTGCCCAAGAAGGGGCGCAATTCATTATCGTATCACATTCACCCATTCTCCTCGGAATGCCTGATGCTGAAATTTTTAGCTTCGACAATGGCACGATTCATCCTTGTCAGTATGAAGATACGGACAGCTACGTTATCACCAAAACATTTGTAAATAATCGGCAGCATTTTTTGAACCAGCTTCTGAACGAAGAAACGTAATGCCGGGAAAGGACATTCCATATGAGTGATTCTACGTTGAAAGAGCTTTGGCAGCAGGTCGCTGAAAAGAAAAGCTGCGAAGCAAAACAGAAAGAACTGACCGCCCAGAGAGATACGCTTGCTGATCGCCTGAAAAAGCTGGAAAAATCCAAGCTGGCAGAGCAGGCTGATGTGGACCGTCTGGAGGGACACAGCCTTGCCGCATTTTTCTATCAGGTGATCGGAAAAATGGATGAAAAGCTGGACAAAGAACGGCAGGAAGCCTATGCAGCCCGCGTCAAGTACGATGCGGCTCTCCATGATCTTTCTTCCGTTGATGCCGACTTGGAGCAGATTCAAAATAGACTGGCACGGCTGTCCGATTGCGAAAGTCAGTATCAAGCTGCTCTTTCCGAAAAAATCAAAAGCATCAAAGCCTCTGCCCACCCTGCCGCACAGCAGATTGCGGAAAGCGAAAGCCGCATTGCCGCACTGAAAGTCCAAAAGCGGGAGTTGCTGGAAGCCATCAACGCCGGAAAGACTGCCTTGCACACGGTCAATGAAGTTCTGGAAACCCTCGACAATGCCGAGGGCTGGAGTACATGGGACGTAATGGGCGGCGGCTTGATGGCCGATCTTGCCAAGTATGAGAAACTGGACGATGCACAGGAACAAATCGAACAGCTTCAAGTGGAACTGCGGCGGTTCAAAACTGAGCTTGCCGATGTTGAGATTACCGCTGACCTTCAGGTTACGGTGGACAGCTTTTTGAAATTTGCGGATTTCTTCTTTGACGGCCTCTTTGCAGACTGGGCAGTTCTGGATCACATCAATCAGGCACAGAGCAGGGTGGAGAATACCAAAGGTCAAATCAAGCGAGTCCTTGCACTTCTAAAAAAGATGCGCGAAGATGTTGATGTCCAAATCGCTGATGAAAAAGAGAAGCAGGAGCAGCTTGCGGTGGAAACTGAGCTGTAAGTTTGAAGAGTCCGCTTATGTGATATGATTCGATAAAACCGAATTTACAGGAGGTGTTTCGATGAAAACAAGAAAGTTTGCCTTATGTCTGGCAGCGGTTTTTCTGGTAATGATTTATATCAATATTCAGAGAAGCCATACTTTCACCCTTTCAGATGATGAAGGCACTATAAAGACAGAACAAATACAGCCACTTTGGGGAACTGTAAAAGTAAGCGGCGATTGTGATACTGATGTGGTCTTTACCGATGTTGAGACTGGAGAAAAATACAAAATCGGATATATTACACAGGGCGTAACGGAAAGAATCAAACTTGAACGAGGCAAATGGTATAAGGTGGTAGGCAGAGGCAACCTTACACTGAATCCGGTAAACATTCGAGTCGAATAAATGTAAGTTCCTTGCGGGCAGCTATGAAAGCTGAAGCTGAGAAGAGAGTTTTGAATATTCACATATGAAGGAGTACAGTTCTATGAGTTACGGTTGGGCAACTGTTTTCACTTTAGCGGCATGGTTTGCAGGGCTTGTGATTGATGTAAATGTGCGGGTCGGCGACCTCGGTTTACGAACCGTGCTTCCCGTCATCGTGATGGGGTGCTGCGTTATGAAGTACATAAAGGGCAATAGCAAATAATCTTATCTCGATACACTTTCCAGCGGGCGGCCACAAAACGGTTGCCTGATCGCCATTGCAGTGGTCGTGGTGCTGATCCTGATCCTGATCGTCTTGGATGGCTGAATCAATCCCTGCAGGTGAAACACAGGTTTTCCCTGTGGGAATTTTTCGAATCTGCTTGTAGAAAACGGCGGTCTATGGTAGCATGAAATCAAAGAAAAACAG
>OWJF01001272.1_pt1 | contig 10941 bp, 9 predicted proteins | sample 1732941 | NCBI WGS metagenome assembly OWJF01 (sample SAMN05065770, study PRJEB22554) | human gut metagenome | biome: ENVO:2100002; feature: ENVO:00000062; material: ENVO:00002003 | host: Homo sapiens | place: USA
CGAGATGCAGCGTAGTCTCGTGGGCTCGGAGATGTGTATAAGAGACAGGATATCAGAAATTATGGAAGAATTCAGACCATACTTTGAAAGATACACTTTGGATATTAATGAAAGAAATCGGCTTGCTGGCGAATATCTGGAACATTGCCAGAGGGTGTTGGAACAAATGGATATAAACATCGTGCCCTCCGTGTCACCAAATGAGTTAACTTTGATTGACAGCGCCGAAAGTGTCCTTTTTGACCCTGCTGTGCCTGCGGATATGCAATTGCAGCTAACTGGTCTGCATCGCCGATCAACGGACGGGTATGACAAAATCATTGGTGCCTCCGCGGAAGAATGTGCGATGGTTTTAAGCGCCTACATCCCGCAGCACAAAGGTGAAATCGACGGCGGTGTGGATATTCCCTTGATTTATGTTTTCATATACGAAAAAAATGAAATTCATACCACGCAGGACTATGCCTTTATCCGCGGTCAACTTTTGACCTTTGAACAGATGGAGCAGTACAAGATCTATGAGGACGAACAGTATGTCTGCTATGATGTCAGCGATTTGTTCTATTCCGATCTTCGTCAGTATGTGGAAAGCATGGTTAGCCAAAGGAGCGACGTTTATTTTGACGAGCAGGTTTGGGAACGAGTTCAGAACATTTATACCTACTATCGGGATAACATGGGAACACTTCTCGGTTATAGAACTGACACGGGGCGCGGAACAACAGAGAATGTAACCGGAAACGATGCATCAAGTAAACTGGAAAATAAGTCGAACACTTGTGATAGCTTACCGGAGTTTCACCTGACTATTGAAAGCTGCTACGATAACCCTAACGAACCTGTTGCAGATCAGAGTTATAATGTTGGTGAACCCAATTGGAATGACTAAATAATCCGCTCTGTCGGGCGACGGTAAAAGAAAAAGCCGTCGCCTTTTTTACAACAGCGCCGCCAGATACTTTTCAAACACTACGCCCTCCTGCACGGGTGTTCCCGCCTTTTCGCTTCCGGCGATGCACAGACCTACGAAGTTCGCTGCCTTCTGCACGGAGGATAGTAAGGTCTCCCCGCGGACGGCATCGGCGGCGAGAATGGAGGCGAAGATGTCTCCGGTGCCGGGACGGGATGCTCCGGCAATGGGGGTGGAAACAGTGGTATAGACGCCGTCATCCCATAGGAAGTTCACCAGAAAATCCCCCTGGCGGATCCCGGTGATGACGATGGATGCACTGACAGAATCTTTCAGACACAGAGAAGCCAGCCGCTCACACAATCCGGACAGCTCCTGCATCGTCCATTCTCCAACCTTCCAGGGAGTGCCGGTCAGCAGGCAGGCTTCCGTGATATTCGGCGTGATAATATCCGCAAGAGGCAGCAGTTCCTTCATCTTCTGAACATGCGTCTCTGTGATGGAGGAGTAGGCCCTGCCGTGGTCTCCCATGACCGGATCCAGCAAAAACAGGGGCGGCCGGAACATTTTCACGAACTCCCGTACAATGTCGATCTGCTCTTCATTTCCTAAGAATCCACAGTATAACCCATCGAAGGTAAGTCCCAGTTCGTTCCACACTTTTATATAATCTCGCATATGAGAGGTGTAGTCATCAAAATGGCAGAGAGGAAATCCCAAATGGTTTGATAAAACAGAAGTAGGCACAGGGCATACCTGTACCTTCATTACGCTGATCACGGGCAGGGACACGGTGGTGGAGCAGCGCCCGAAACCGGCAATATCATTGATCATAGCAAGGCGGGGAACGAAATCCCCGCCTTTATGAGCAGTAGTATTACAATTGTTAGCATTACATTTCATGGAATAATCCTGCTTTCTTCAGTGCCGGACGAAGTGCCAGATAAAGGACGGTTGCCAAAACAACTGCCCAGACAGCATTAAAGGCAGTAACACCGGTTGCAATTTTTGCCAATGCCTTGGAAATATCCTGAGGCACCCCTAACAAATATGTCTTATAGAAGTACCCTACCAAAGGATCGGCTACAATATTAAATGCCATACCGCAGACAGAAGCTAAAATAGTGACACGAGCCACATATTTTTTCGGATGCTCAGCACTCAGGTGGAAAATCTTGTGAGCTACCAGACCTACGATCAGACCGATGCACAGTTTTAATAGGAAAGTCTTGGGAGCACTGGTTACATAAGCAGTAGTCAGGTCAGCGATGGTCATACCCACGGCACCGGCAAGTCCACCCCAGTAACCACCCAGAAGCAGAGCAGCCAGTACACAGAAAACATTGCCGAAGTGCACTGCGGTTTTTTCCAGACTGCCGGGAACGGGAATGTCAAATTTCAAAAAAGCAAAGCCGATGTAGCAAAGAGCCGCCAATAATCCTGCCTGAGCCAGTCTGGTTACATCCACCTTTTTTTCTGCGGAAGGAACGCCTGCGATGGCATTGTACAATCCCTTGGCAGTTAACAGGATAGCGAAGAATACCAGAACCAGGCTGTAGGAGTAAGGGCGCTCTGCGGACAGCTTCTGGTCGGACAGAGTGGACTTCGAAGCGGCCAATTCATCCTTCTGCGCATTCAGGGCATCCAGATCACCGTCTGCTGTGCCGCCGGTGACTGCCTCAATGGAAGCTTCTACTTCTTCCAGCTGTGCCTTGACATCACTTAACTGGCTGCCATAAGCAACGGACTCTTGATAACTGTTATTGTGGGTAATGACTGCCAGGACGATTCCCAGGATCAGGAGAATGGCTCCCACGATCAATACGCCGTATGATTTTTTCTTTTCCATAATGATGATCTCCTCTTTTAATTTCTTTTTCATAATTCCCATTTGTTCGGTGGGATATGTTAGGATTCAGTGTATAGAAAAAGTGGCTTGCTTAAAAGAGCCAGAATATGTTTTTTTTACCATGCCAGTTTTGAACGTTGATCATACAATCTGTAGGAAAACAAGATTTTCTTGACAAAGGATTGCTTCCTGTACTATATTTTTTATTAGAAGTTTTACAGATCAAAAGGCAATGACGAAGAGGAGTACACATATCCCCTTACCAGAGAGAGCGGCTGCATGTATGCGCTGGAAGGCTGCTTCAAGACAGGAATGTGGAAGGTAGCTTCCAAGCCGGAGAGCCGAGACCGGATATTCCGGGCGTAAGTTCTCACGAGTTATCCCCGTTACCGGATAGGACTTTGTAAGAAGTCGCGAGGCAGCGCAAGCTGTGAACAAAGGTGGTACCGCGTTACTGACGCCCTTTGCTGACGAGAGTCGGCAGAGGGCTTCTTTAGTTTCAGGAGAATTTAAGGAGGAAGCAATGAGCAAAGAATTAGCCAAAACCTATGACCCAAACGGCATAGAAGACAGACTGTATCAGAAGTGGCTTGACAAAAAGTATTTTCATGCGGAGGTAGATCACAGTAAGACACCCTTCACTATCGTGATCCCGCCCCCAAATATCACAGGACAGCTCCACATGGGGCATGCACTGGACAACACCATGCAGGATATTCTGATCCGTTATAAGAGAATGCAGGGTTACAACGCACTGTGGCAGCCCGGCACCGACCATGCAAGTATCGCTACCGAGGTCAAGATCATCCAGAAGCTGAAGGAAGAAGGTATCGACAAGCACGATCTGGGTCGTGAAAAGTTCTTAGAGAGAGCCTGGGAGTGGAAGAAGGAATACGGCGGACGTATTATCGAACAGCTGAAAAAGCTGGGATCTTCCTGCGACTGGGACAGAGAGCGTTTCACCATGGATGAGGGCTGTAATAAGGCAGTCACCGAAGTATTCGTGAAGATGCACGAAAAAGGCTATATCTACAAGGGTGCCCGTATCGTTAACTGGTGTCCCGTATGTAATACCTCCATCTCCGATGCAGAGGTAGAATATCAGGAGCAGGCAGGACATTTCTGGCACATCAAGTATCCGCTGATGAATGAGGATGGAACTCCCAGCACCACAGAGTTCCTGACCTTTGCCACTACCCGTCCCGAGACCATGTTAGGTGATACCGCAGTAGCCATCCATCCCGATGATGAGCGTTACACCCATCTGCATGGCAGACAGGTACTGCTTCCTATCGTAAACCGTGTGATCCCTATCGTTGAGGATGCTTATGTAGACAGAGAGTTCGGTACCGGTGTCGTGAAGATCACTCCGGCGCATGACCCCAACGACTTTGAGGTTGGTAAGCGTCATAATCTGCCCGTGATCAACATCCTGAATGATGATGCCACCATCAATAAAAACGGCGGCAAGTTCGAGGGCATGGACCGCTATGAGGCGAGAAAAGCCATCGTGGAAGAACTGGATCAGATGGGCCTGTTAGTAAAGATCGAAGACCATGTACACAACGTAGGTACCCATGACCGTTGTAAGACCACCATCGAGCCCATGGTAAAGGACCAGTGGTTCGTTAAGATGGATGAACTGATCAAACCCGCAAGAGAAGCAGTGAAAAATGGTGAGATCAAGCTGATCCCCGAACGTATGGAGAAGAACTACTTCAACTGGACGGATAACATCCGCGACTGGTGTATCAGCCGTCAGCTGTGGTGGGGACACAGGATTCCCGCTTATTACTGCGATGACTGCGGTGAAGTAGTCGTAGCCAAGGAGATGCCGAAGGTATGTCCCAAGTGCGGCTGCACCCACTTTACACAGGATCCCGATACGCTGGATACCTGGTTCTCCTCCGCACTGTGGCCGTTTGAGACCCTGGGATGGCCGGAGCAGACCGAGGATCTGAAGTATTTTTATCCCACAGATGTCCTGGTGACCGGTTATGATATCATCTTCTTCTGGGTTATCCGTATGATCTTCTCCGGATACGAGCAGATGGGAGAGAAACCCTTCAAGACCGTATTGTTCCACGGACTGGTACGTGACAGTCAGGGACGGAAGATGTCCAAATCTCTGGGCAATGGTATCGATCCCTTAGAGATCATCAGCCAGTACGGTGCCGATGCACTGCGTCTGACCCTGATCACCGGCAACGCACCGGGCAACGATATGCGTTTCTACTATGAGAGAGTAGAGAACAGCCGTAACTTCGCCAACAAGGTATGGAATGCTTCCCGTTTCATTATGATGAACATGGAGCAGGCGCTGGAGAAGACCGGAAAAAATATCACCACCCCTGCGGCAGCAGATTTACAACCCGTAGATAAGTGGATCCTGTCCAAGTTAAATACTCTGGTAAAAGATGTGACCGACAACATGGATCACTTCGAGCTGGGTATTGCCGTACAGAAGGTATATGACTTTATCTGGGATGAATTCTGTGACTGGTACATTGAGATGGTAAAACCCCGTCTGTACAGCACCGACGATGCAGTCAGCCAGAATGCGGCACTGTGGACCTTAAAAACCGTCCTGATCGATGCCCTGAAGCTGTTACATCCTTATATGCCGTTCATCACCGAGGAAATCTTCTGCACCATTCAGAACGAAGAAGAGTCCATCATGATCAGTAAGTGGCCGGAGTACAGCGAGGATCGTGCATTCCCCGCAGAGGAGAAGGCTATCGAAACGATTAAGGAAGCCGTTCGCGGTATCCGTAACATCCGTACCGAGATGAACGTGGCACCCAGCCGTAAGGCAAGTGTATACGTAGTCAGCGAAAATGACGAGATCCGTAAGATTTTTGAGGAGGGTAAGCTGTTCTTCGCAAGCCTTGCTTATGCGAATGAGATCATGATCCAGGCTGACAAGACCGGCATCGCAGACGATGCGGTATCCGTAGTGATCCCCGGTGCAACCCTGTACATTCCGTTTGCGGAGCTGGTAGACATCGCACAGGAGATCGAGCGACTGAAGAAGGAGCAGAAGAGACTGGAAGGTGAGCTGTCACGTTCTAAGGGAATGTTGTCCAATGAGAGATTCCTGTCCAAGGCTCCCGAAGCGAAGATCGCAGAGGAGAAGGAAAAGCTGGCAAAATATGAGCAGATGATGGAACAGGTGACAAAGCGCTTAGAACAGCTGGCATGATCTGCAACGAACCGTACAGAATAAAAAGAGCGTAAAGCATAAGGAATACGATGAGATTCGGTAATGACATGATAACGTTTGAAGAAGCGGTGGCATATCTGAAGGATATGCCCCGCTTTACTGTTAAAAAAAATCCTGCGGACAGCAGGGACCTTAAATGGTTTTTAAAGAAACTGGGAAATCCGGAGAAGGATCTTCGGATCATTCATGTGGCGGGTACCAATGGAAAAGGCTCTGTCTGTGCCTACATGAGTTCGATCCTGCATGCAGCAGGCTATCGCACGGCCGTATTTACTTCACCTCATCTGGTGGATATGCGGGAGCGTTTTGCCGTCAATGGTAAAATGATATCCGAAGAAGCTTTTTTACAGGTTTACTGTGCAGTAGGGGATGCGCTGCAGGAGGCAAATTCCGTTAACCCGGGAGTCTCGTTGCCGGGAGAAGAAGCTGCCCCGGAATTTGTACTCAACTTTTATGAATACCTTTTCTGCATGGCATTACTCTGTTTTGCAGAAGAAAAACCGGATTATTGCATCATTGAGACAGGACTGGGCGGTAGACTGGATGCCACGAATTACGTGGACAATAAGCTCCTGACCGTCATTACGCGGATCAGTCTGGATCACGTACAGTACCTGGGAGACACCACGGCGAAGATCGCTGCGGAAAAGGCAGGGATCCTGCGCCCGGGTGTTCCGGTGGTGTACCTGGATGGGGATGTGGATGCCAGTGCGGTAATTTGCCGCAAAGCGTCAGAACTTGGTGCTCCACAGATACCGGTGTCGAAAAAGGACTATACTTTCCTCGGATTTCGGAAGAAATACATTGATTTTTCCCTGCGCTCTGAGTATTATAATTATATTAGTCTTACTTTGCATACTATTGCACGTTACCAGATGGAGAATGCGGCACTGGCGGTTCGGGCCGTGGAAGTGCTGTTTCGCAGTACGGATACGGAGGAGAACGGCGGCAGACTCTATGCAGGAGCCGGGTGTCCCGCTGTGGAAGAGATCCGTCAGGGAATCCTTGGCTGCTTCTGGCAGGGACGCATGGAGGAAGTGCTTCCGGAGGTGTATGTGGATGGTGCGCATAATGATGACGGCATCCGGGCTTTTCTGGATACCGTGGAACAGGACGGCTGCACGGAGGGCAGGAGACTGTTATTTGGTGTGGCGGCGGATAAGGATTGCAGGCATATGATACAGAGGGTGATCACGTCGGGATTATTCGACCGGATCGCTTTTACGCATATGCGGACGGCGAGGTCACTTTCGCTGGAAGAACTTAAAGGTTTACTGGCAGCTTATCCGGAAGACCGGTTTACTATGTATACGGAAGCGGATGCGGCGTTTCGGGAACAGCTGGCGGGTAAAGCGCCCGGCGAACGGTTGTACATTGCCGGAAGCCTGTATCTTGTCGGGGAAATAAAGGAGTCTTTGGACCATGATCAATTTTGAAGAAGAACTGAAGAAATTTCATCCCAGCCTGGAAGTGGAAGATGCTGAGGAAGCTATCTACAATCAGGATCTGACCGATGCGGCGGATCTTTTGGTGAAGATGATGAAAGAAGCAGAAGAAAAAGAAGAGAAATAAGGAGGGAAAGCATGTTTTGTTATAACTGCGGCTGCCATCTGTCGGAGCATGATTTCTGTACATCCTGTGGAGCAGATGTATCCCTCTATAAAAAGATCATGTGCATGTCCAACCGTTTTTACAACGACGGATTGGAGAAAGCGGGAGTACGGGATCTTACGGGTGCGATCAACAGCTTACGGCAGAGCCTGAAATTCAACAAAAATAATATCGAAGCCAGAAATCTGTTAGGACTGGTATATTTTGAGACCGGAGAGGTCGTGGCGGCACTGAGCGAATGGGTCATCAGCAAAAATATGCGGCCCGAGAAAAATATTGCGGACGATTATATCAATATGCTGCAGTCCAATGCGACCCGCCTGGATGCCATTAACCAGACGATCAAAAAATATAATCAGGCACTGGTCTATTGCAATCAGGACAGCAAAGACCTGGCCATCATCCAGCTGAAAAAGGTGTTATCCCTGAATCCGAAGTTCATCCGGGCACATCAGCTTCTGGCACTGCTCTATATGGACAGTGAACAGTGGGACCGTGCAGAGAGAGAACTGCATAAGTGCATGGATATTGACCGCAATAATACTTTGACGCTCCGTTATCTGAAGGAAGTGGAGACGCAGCTGACCCCGGATGAGAACAACAAACAGACCGGCCGGCGTAAAAAGGATGATGCGGTGCGCTACCAGAGTGATAACGAGATCATCATACAACCGTTGAATGTAAAGGAACAGAAGAGCGCGGGAATTTCTTCCCTGATCAATATTGCCATCGGACTGGTCATCGGTCTGGCGGTAATGTATTTCCTGGTGGTTCCGGCGGCAGTGTCCAATGCGAATAATGAGGCACAGAAGACCATTACCGATATCGGCAACCAGTTAGATACCAAGACTTCCCGGATCCAGGAACTGGAGACACAGATGGAAGCACTGCAGACGGAGAATGATACCCTGAATCAGGAGCTTCAGGGATATGTGGGAGCCGATGGAACCTTACAGACTATCGACAGTCTGCTGACAGCGGCCACTACTTATCTGGAGACACAGGATATTACACAGACCGCGGCGAACCTGGAGACGATTTCCGCTTCTGTGAATGTGGATGACACCTCCGAAGCGTTCCAGAAGCTGTACAAGACATTGCTTGGACTGATCGGCCCGCAGCTGTCGGCGCAGTACTATGAGACAGGTTATAATGCATACCGCAGTGAGGATTATAAAGCGGCTATCGAGAATCTGTCCAAGGCGGTGATCTATGATGAGACGAACAAGGATGCCTGGCTGAGCCTGGGGAATTCCTACCGCAAGAGCGATGACGCACAGAATGCGATCACCACCTATGATAAGATCATAGAGCTGTTCCCGGAGACCGAGACGGCCAGAAGTGCGCAGAGATATCGTTCCCAGCTGGCAGAAAATACCGCACAGTAACGGAATTTAAAACATACCATCAGACAATTACACAATACACGAAAGAGAACTTGCTACAAGAGGCAGGTTCTCTTTTTTTATAGCAAAATGAAGAAACGCTGTGCAACAGCAGAATGAGAGGAAATATGGAAGATTTTCAAGACTTTCAGATCATTGATAATTGCCTGATGGTGCGTATGCCGGAGGAAGTGGATCACCACAGAGCCTCCTATATCTGTGAAGGGGCAGACAGGCTTCTGGTCAGGGAAAATGTGGAAAATGTAGTGTTTGATTTTGAAGATACCCGATTTATGGATTCTTCGGGGATCGGAATTATTATGGGACGATATCGCAAGATTTCCTGCTTCGGAGGCCATGTCTATGCGATCCATACGGATCGGCAGATCCAGCGTATTTTCCGGATGTCGGGACTTCATAAAATCGTTGAGATCCTGCCGGGATAAGAGAGGCGGAGCAAAGACATTGTCGAAAATCACAGAATATGAAAGAAATCATGCAAAAAAATATGAAAAACAGTGCAATGATAGGCGCAGAAATGAGGAGAACATGGTGGCAGAGAGGGAAGAAGTGCAACTGACAGAGGAAAGAGAGGATGTACAGTATCATAAACAGAGGAAGCGGAATGAAATGGAGATCGTATTTGATGCGGTTTCCTGCAATGAAAGCTTTGCCAGAGTGGCAGTGGCGGCATTCATCACCCATCTGAATCCGACGCTGGAGGAACTGGCGGATATCAAGACCGCGGTGTCGGAAGCGGTGACCAATGCAATTATCCACGGTTATGAAAATCTTGCAGGGTACAGCAGGCATGGGGAAAGCATTCCGGCGTACAGCATCGTCCATCCGGGAAAAGTGCGGATGCACTGTGTCCTGGATGGAGATATGTTATCCATCGAGATCACAGATCAGGGAAAGGGAATCGAGGATATTAAGAAAGCCATGGAACCTTTATTTACCACGAAACCGGAATTGGACCGCTCCGGCATGGGGTTTGCTTTTATGGAAGCTTTTATGGACGACCTGGAGGTAGAGAGTACGCCCGGTAAGGGAACGCGGGTACATATGCGGAAAAAAATGCGTTGCGGAGACTGGATCGGAAAAGAGGACTGAGGAATGGAAGAAGTATCAGTACTCATCGGAAGATCACAGAGTGGAGATAAAGAAGCAAGAGAAGTACTGATCGAAAAAAATCTCGGACTGGTACACCATATCGTGAAACGATTCCTGGGGAGAGGTTATGACCCGGAGGATCTGTTCCAGATCGGTGTCATCGGTCTGATGAAAGCCATTGATAAATTTGACCTGAAGCTGGAAGTGCGGTTTTCCACGTATGCCGTTCCGATGATCACCGGAGAGATCAAACGGTTTCTGCGGGATGACGGGTTACTGAAAGTGTCCAGAACCATCAAGGAGGATGGTCTGAAGGTCAGGCTGGCAAGACAGCGGTTACAGAGCTGCCTGCACAGAGAACCGACACTGCAGGAATTGTCAAAAGAAGCAGAGCTGAGTCAGGAAGAGATCATCCTGGCTATGGAAGCGGGAGCGGAGGTGGAATCTCTCTATAGCAGTGTGGGGCAGGAGGACGGTAGCGAACTGTGCCTGGCGGACCGGGTGGTGGCCGCGGCCCACGGCTGTGTAGGAGCCAGCATGGGAAGCAGCAGTGCGGTGGAGAATGATGTGGAGAAGGACAGGCTGCTGGACCAGATGCTGCTGGCACAGCTGCTTGGGGAGCTTCCGGAGAGAGACCGGGAGTTGATCCGTATGCGCTATTTTCAGAATAAGACCCAGACGGAGATCGCCGGGATCCTGGGGATCAGTCAGGTGCAGGTCAGCCGCCTGGAGAAAAAGATATTGCGGGAAATGCGGGAGATGGCCGGATAAATCGAAATTTCATTAAGAAGTCATAAACATAATTTTTCCTCTTCCTTTCCGTCGGAAATTCGATTATATTATATAAAGG
>OWJF01001281.1_pt1 | contig 10874 bp, 7 predicted proteins | sample 1732941 | NCBI WGS metagenome assembly OWJF01 (sample SAMN05065770, study PRJEB22554) | human gut metagenome | biome: ENVO:2100002; feature: ENVO:00000062; material: ENVO:00002003 | host: Homo sapiens | place: USA
CTCCGCATGCTTACGTACCATTTCATCTCGCCGTCAAATCCAGTCAACCCCGAGATTTCTTGATAACTAGGGTGCAAAGATAAAGCGAAATTTTGAAATCACCAAATATTTTCGGAAATTTCTTCGTTATTTCTTTAAAATATCGGAATATAGCGGTTGGGAGACCGCTTTTGTTTAGAATTTTGGAAGAAATGATGTTTTTTTCGAAGCTATCTCGTTTTTTTGCAGTAACTTTGTGGGCAAAATAATTAAAAATGATGGCAATGGAGAAAAAAGGAAAGATACTGATAGTGGATGACAATGAGGATGTTCTCTTGTCGCTCAATATGCTTTTGAAACCATACGTGGAGGGTATTAGAGTTATCAATACGCCTGAACGAATCATCGGAATGATGGATTCGTTCATGCCTGATGTCATCATGCTCGATATGAACTTCCATCGGGATGCCATCAGTGGCGAAGAGGGGTATGAATGGCTGAAGAAGATTCTGGCGCATAACCCCAAGAGCGTGGTGCTGTTTATCACGGCTTACGTGGATACGGAGAAGGCGGTGAGGGCTATCAAGGCGGGAGCCATCGATTTTATTCCGAAACCATGGGATAGGAATAAATTGCTCGATACGGTGAAGAGTGCCGTGGAATTGAGCAGGGAAAGGAATCTGGATTCTTCGGATTCGCAGGAAAAGGAATCGGAGCAGAATATGTATCAGAATCTGAATATGAATCAATGTTCTGAGTCCAAGTCTATTGCTTCTTCTGAAGATGTGTTTGCGAGAATGATTGGCGAATGCCCTGCCATGAAGGAACTGAAAGCGCAGATGATGCGTGTGGCGGCTACGGATGCCAACGTATTGATTACTGGAGAGAATGGTACGGGAAAGGATGTGGTGGCGCATGCCTTGCATCTGCTTTCAGACAGGGCAAGAAAGCCGTTTGTGAATATCGACTTGGGTTGCATTCCTGAGAATCTTTTCGAAAGCGAACTTTTTGGATACGAGAAGGGAGCGTTTACGGATGCCAGGAATGCGAAGGAAGGACGAATTGAGACGGCGGATGGCGGTACTCTCTTTCTGGATGAGATTGGAAATCTGAACCTGCCGATGCAGCAGAAACTCCTGACGGTGATTGAGAAGCGGGAGACTCAGCGCATTGGTTCCAACAAGGTGAGCCGGGTAGATGTGAGGATTCTGGCGGCTACGAATGTCCCTCTGCGTGAGAAGGTGGGAGAAGGAACATTCCGGCAGGACCTCTTCTATCGGTTGAATACCATTGAACTGCATCTTCCGCCGCTGCGTGAACGTGGAGAGGATATCGTTCTGCTGGCAGAATATTTCCTGAAATTTTATTCGGGAAAATATAGTGTGGGTGATGTGGTGCTGGGAACATCTGCCAAGCAGAAACTTCTGAAACATACCTGGCCGGGGAATGTAAGAGAGCTGCAGCATTGCATCGAGAGGGCAATCGTATTAAGTGATAAGACGGAACTGGCTGCCGAGGATATCAGATTGGAGGATTCTGTGGGGGCATTGGGTTCTTCTTCATCAGATTTTTCATCAAGTTCTTCTTCTGGTTCCATAAAGGTTGATTCGCTCAATCTTCAGACCTTGGAGCGTGAAGCCATCAAGCGCGCCATCTCCTTGAGTAATGGAAATCTTACACAGGCCGCAGAGTTGCTGGGTATCACCCGTTTCGCCCTTTACAGAAAAATCGATAAGCTCGGGGTTTAAAGCTTTTGCCCTTTCAGGGCGTAGGGATATATCTTGTTAAAACCCAGGGTGTTGCCCTGGGCTAGGAGCTTCTGCCCTTACAGGGCGTGTGGGGATTTAAGCAGTTTTTTTGATAGAAAAAACGGAAATTTTTGAAACTATGTCAATCGTCAATAACTTATTCAATCATAAGAGCAATGAGCGGATGCGCCAACTGATTGAGGCTATCCGCACCCGTGACTTCTCGCTTCAGTATTCGTTGGATCATCTGAGGGGAGAAGAGCGGAATCTTGCAGAGCAGATTAATGAAGTGGTGAATGAATTTCGGGAAACCACTTTGCGACAGGAAGCGAAATACCAGTATTTCGGAACGATGCTCGATACCATCAATGCCTTTCTCATTGTGGCGGATGAACAGGGAAAGGTGCATTGGATGAATCGGGCTGCCGTGGAGGGACTCTGCGGTTTTTCTATTCATCACTTGCACGACTTGCAGGTGTTGGATGAGACGCTTCCGGAAATGATGATGCAGCTGAAGCCGGGATTGCAGAAACTGGTACAATTGGAGACCAAGACCAACGAGGCAGCAGCTGGCAAGAAGGATCTGGATGCCGGAAATCAGCATGCGGGGAAGGCTGACTTTGTATTGAGCGTGGTCAACTTCTTTAATAAGGGCTTTGCCTATCGCCTCTATACCTTGCAGAATGTGCAACCGGTGATTCAGAAGAATGAGACGGATGCGCAGCAGCAGCTGGTGAGGGTATTGACCCACGAAATCATGAACTCGCTGACTCCTATCATCTCTTTGGCTGATACGCTATGTGAAGGGGTGGAGCAGGATACGCTGGAGCATGATGATCTGCTGATGGCATTGCAAGCCATCAATCGAAGGAGCAATGGCTTGCTGCAGTTTGTAGAGAACTATCGAAAGTTGCAACGCATATCGAAACCTCAGTTTGAGGATGTAAGGATTGGTGATCTGGTGGCTGATTTGCAGCATCTTTATCCGGATTCGATATTCCATTATGAGATAGAAAACGAAGACCAGAGGTTGCTGATGGATCGTTCGCAGATAGAACAGGTGTTGATTAATCTGCTGAAGAATGCGCAGGAAGCTGTGGAGAATGAAGAGATTCCTTATGTCCGTCTTACCACTCATCTTTCGAGCAACAAGCGCAATTTCATCATTTCCATTACTGATAATGGTAAGGGAATCCTTCCGGAGGTGATGGAGCGCATTTTTGTGCCGTTCTTTACTACCAAGACGAACGGTTCGGGCATCGGGTTGAGTATCTGCAAGCAGATAGTAACCTTACATGGTGGAACCATCACCGCCTCTTCGAAACCAGGCGATAAAACCACCTTTAGCGTGGTGCTTCCTGCCTGATAGAGACGGATGCCTATCATATTGAGGATGTGCGCACCGTGCGAAATCGCACACATTTCGTGCGGTTTCGCACGCTTTTTTATATCCGAAATTTCTTATCTTCTTGATAATCATATCTTTATCTTTGTGGCATAGCTTTTGTGTTAGTTTTTGCAAAAGAAATCATCATGAAGAAAAAGAATTATCTATTCATAGTATGGGCGCTTGCAGCCCTGAATGTTCAAGCCGACACTTTGCAGCTCGACTTGGCAGCTACCATTGCGATGGCGCAGCGGCAGTCGCCATCGGTGCAGAGTGCCCGCAATACTTTTCTGTCTGCTTACTGGGCTTATCGGTATCATCAGGCCAACTATCTGCCTTCGCTTTCCCTCTCATCTTCACCTTATATTAATAAGGAGGTGAACAAGATAACCCAGTCGGATGGTACGGCTCTCTTTCTGAAGCAAGATCAGTTGAGTGCCGACCTTACTCTGAAAATCAACCAGAATATCTCCCTGACGGGTGGTAGTCTTTTTGTGAAGAGTTCGCTCAACCGCTTGGATGAGTTGCACAACAAGATAACAGCCTATAGTAGTCAGCCCTTTATCGTGGGTTACGAGCAGAGTCTTTTTGGCTATAACTCGCTGAAATGGGATCGCCGGATAGAACCTATCCGGTTCCGGGAATCCAAGAAGCGATATGCCGAAACGCTGGAGATTGTTTCGGCAAAAGCCTGTGAGCATTTCTTCGGTCTGGCTTCGGCGCAAGCAGAATGGGAGATGGCAAAGCAGAACTTTGCTTCTGCCGATACGCTTTATCAGATGGCAAAGGGGCGATATGAGAATGGAACGATTTCGGAAAACGAGATGCTACAGCTGGAAATCAACCGTTTGAACGAGGAGACCAATGTGATGGATGCTCAGGTGGCACTGCGAGAGAAGATGCAGACCATCCGCTCGTTTCTGGGGTTGGAACAATCGCAGGACATCTGTCTGGTGATGCCGGAAGAGGTGCCTGCCTTTGAGGTTCCTTTGCAGCGGGCGATAGATTGGGCTTTGCTGAATAGTCCGGATCCCGATTATTACCGTCGCATCCAGAAGGAGAGCGAAAGCCGGTTGGCTCAGGCTCGTGCCAATGCCGGATTGAAGGCGGATCTCTATATGCAGTTTGGACTCTCGCAGACGGGAGCAGATATCGGTGCCGCCTATCGCAGTCCGATGAGTCAGCAATCGGCAAGAGTCACCATCGCCCTTCCGATATTGGATTGGGGACGGGGAAAGGGTAGGATAAGAGAAGCCAAATCGCAGTTGGCGCTTACCCAGACGCAGGTGGAGCAAGGCATGAGGGATTTCTACCAGAACGTAGAAAAACTGGTGTTGCAGTTTAACATGCAAGCCCGAAAGGTGCATGTGGCATCGCTCACCGACCAGTGTGCCGAGAAGCGACATGTGGTGGCGCGCCGACTCTACATCATGGGGCGCAACTCGATACTCGACCTGAATGTAGCCATCAGCGAGAAAGATGCTGCCCGGCGCAACTACATCTCGACCATGCAGACTTACTGGAGTCTTTACTATACGCTCCGAAGTATGACGGGATTCGATTTCGAACACAATAAAGAACTGAAGGAAGAACTTCCTATAAAATAAATAAGGTGAAATGAATAACAGCAGAATAATATGGATATAAAGAAACAACCGAAACCGTGGTATATCCGCTACCGATATCCTATCCTGTCGGGTGCAGCAGGCATCGCCATCCTGGTCTATGCCCTTTTCCTGATCGTTACTTCGGGAACCCGAAGGGTGGATATGGATAGTGTGGTGATAGCCGAAGTGAAGAAGGCTCCTTTCTGGGAGTATGTGGATGTAGAAGGACTGGTTCATCCCTACAAGACCATCCAGGTAAATGCGATGGAGAATGGATTCGTAGAGCGGGTGGTGGCTGAAGAAGGAGCCATGCTACGGCAGGGCGATACCATCCTGGTGCTTCAGAATCCGGAACTCTATCATTCTATCGATGATGAGCAGGATGCATGGAGCAGTAAGCTTCGCAACTGTCAGGAACAGGAGATTGAGATGACACAGAAGACCATCAACCTGCGCCAGCAAGCCTTGGATGCCCAGCATCAGATGGCGAGCTTGAAGAAATCGCTCAAGCAGAGCCGGGAGGAATATCGTATGGGCATCAAGAGTAAGGCGGAACTGGAAGTGGCTGAGGAAGATTACGAATATCAGCGGCAGAAGGTGCTCTTGCAGATGCAAAACCTGAAGCATGATTCCGTATCTACCCGATTGAAGCGCGAGATGATTGCTGCCAACCGGATGGAAGCCAACAAGAAATTATTGAGAATGAAGGGCCGCACCCAGCAGTTGGTGGTTCGGGCTCCCGTAAGCGGACAACTGAGTTATTTGGGGGTAACCCAAGGTCAGCAGGTTTCGTCCGGGGCGAGCATCGGACAGATTAAGGTGATGAGCCAGTTTAAATTGCAGATTTCGCTGGCTGAGTATTACATCGACCGCGTTATCGCCGGACTTCCTGCCCATATTGAGTATGACGGTCATCAGTTTCCACTTCGTGTATCTCGGGTGATTCCTGAGGTGAAAGACCATCAGTTTGTCTGCGAATTAACTTTCAGCGGCAAGACTCCCGCCAATATCCGTTTGGGCAAGAGCTATCGGGTGCTGTTGGAATTGGGTAAGCCGGAACAAGCCTTGGTGATTCCGAATGGTGATTTCTTCCAAACGACCAACGGATATTGGATATTCCGGGTATCTGACGATGGCAAGAAGGCGCAGCGGGTGAATATCAATGTTGGCAGACAGAATCCGCAGCAATTCGAAATCACTTCCGGATTGAAGCCGGGCGACAAGGTTATCGTAAGCGGATATACCCAAATCGCCAGCGAAAAAGAGATAGATTTGAGATAGATTTTATCTGAGATCATCAAAAACAATGTCTCTCATAGATAATAATATTCAATCTTTCACGTAAATAAATTATATAAAGACTAGTAAATATGAATATGTTATTACACAACCTGAAGGTTGCCCTGCGCAACATTCTCAAGTACAAGGTGCAGACTCTGGGCAGCATCCTATCGCTTGCCATCGGTATGGTGACGCTTGCCACGGTGCATTCGTTTCTGCAGAATTTCCGCATGGCTTCCATTAACCATGAACCTTATTATGACAGGGTTTATAACCTCAGATTTGATTCCATCCAAAAACGTCAATCGGATCATTCAATTCGTATCAATGGTGATATCGTAAGGGCGGTGAAGGCGAATGGAGGACCTCGTTGCATAGAGCAGGGACCTTATGCTCCTAATGGTATGCTTACTGGCGGCTGGGCTGAGTTTACCCTAAACGGCAAGACAAAGCGAAAGATGCCGTTGGATGCCGTTCCCCTTGACCGTCATTATCCCAACTTTGTAGGTATCCGTTCTGCCATTACGGGCGAAAAGATTAAGGTGCTGGGGCCGCATGATGCCATTATCAACGAAAAGCAGGCAAAGCAAATCTTTGGTGACAAGAATCCTGTGGGTGCAAGCATTCATTTGAGTAAAAGCTATGGAAATTATCAGTTGAGATTGGTGGATGTCTATCAAGACTTATCGTTGACTGAGCTAGATATGAGCAGTTCTGCTCTCTTTTACTCGCCATGTGAGTTGGAAGATATGGATTCTGATCAATTTAATGCTGTGGCTTTCTATGTGGTGTTGAAAGAGGGATGCACGCCACAACAGTTGAAAGCAGAGGTAAACAGCAGATTGAAACCATTGGGGCTGAAGGTAAAAACAGAAAAGCTGAAAGATCGGTTGAGCGAAGAGTATTCTACCGTAGCAATAGCTTGTTCCATTACTTATCTGATTGGTTCGTTGATTCTGCTGGCTGCCATCATCGGTTTCCTGAGGATGCAGACGCAGCTGTTCTGGATGCGCAGACGTGAAATCTCGCTTCGAATTACCAATGGTGCCACACGTCTCCAACTCTTCTCTATGTTTGCTACCGAGGTGGTGATGATCGTGCTGGTGGCTTATCTTGTGGCAGTATTGATGGGAGCCTGGATTTGTGATTATCTGGCAAAGCCTCAGTTTGCAGAAATCACCTCTGAGTTAGGAACCATCAGTCATCTGTATCTCTATAGTCTGGTGATAGGTCTGGTAGTGATGATGTTGTGTCTCGCCATTATCTGGATTGTGCTGAGTCGAATTTGTAAGCATTCGCAAGCACTCGAATCAGGAATGAGAAGAAGCCATAACCATTGGTTCCGCAATACGATGCTGGGTGTGCAGGTGATGATCAGTATGTTCTTTCTGGGTGTTACTTTCTGCCTCCTGTGCTGGGTGGGCAAGATGGCAGATTTCAACCATATTCCTGATGACGAGTGTGCATACAAGCAGAGTCTGTATCTGCAGACAAATGCGGCAGAAAATGTCCAGCGCCTCAGAGACAAGCTCATCCATTTACCGCAGGTAGAACGATGGATTCCTTATAGCTGGGGATTTTGGAAAGTTAACGAGCTGGCAGAGAATGAGGAGTTCAGTAAGGCTGTTTGGAAAGATGATCTTTTTGTTAGCTATAGTAATGTGACGAATTATAGAATTCAGATGACATCAGATACCTCCTATCTCGATTTCTTCAAGATCAAGGTGAATTGGAAGCCGAAGGCAAACCGGAAGAAATGTATCCTGGTAAATGAGGAGTTGTATAAGCTTATGCGTCAATATCATGTTGCTCCTAATGATATATTGACCGTAGATGAGATGGATTCCTATCAGATAGCCGGAACGTTCCAGTCGGTACCTTATGAAGGGAGTATGAAAACTGATATATACTCATTCATAGTCATTGACCCCAAAGAGGCTTATGGTGCCACACATTATATTCTTGTGGCAAAGCCGGGTGAATATAAGGAGATGCAGGTTGCCGTAGATAGAACGATACAGAAATTGGAGCCTGCGGTGGTAAAACCGATGTCATCCAATCTGCGTTACTATATGGCGAGGGAAATGTTTGCATTGGAAATACTGCAAAATATTGCGTGGATCCTGGCTATCGTGAGTCTGGCTATCTGCCTGATAAGCATCTTCAGTACGGTGATGCTTGATACACAGACCCGCAAGAAGGAGGTGGCTATCCGTAAGGTGAACGGTGCCCTGACAAGGGATATTACCAAACTCTTCGGACGAACCTATCTGGTGATCACGCTCATAGCCATGGTGTTTGCGGTGGTAGCCATGTTGCTGTTCCATATTGTTCTGAGTAAGATGTTCGATATGGTAGAAATCAATCCTGTCTTCCCTATCATCCTGAGTATAGTGATAGTGATAGGCTTCATTGCTGCTATCATCGCCTGCCAGGTACGCAAGATTATGAAGGTGGATCCTTCGGAGATTCTGGCTAAGGAATAGAATGCGTCATTTGAAAGTATAAAAGTATAATATGAATTTAAAGAAACGATAAAGATTATGATTCAATTAGATAATATCAAGAAAGTATTTCAGACAGAGGAAGTGGAGACCTGGGCTCTGCGCAATATCAGTTTGCAGGTGAAGGAAGGCGAGTTTGTTGCCATCATGGGACCTTCGGGATGTGGTAAATCCACATTACTTAATATAATAGGTTTGCTGAATAATCCTACAAGCGGCAGCTATCTGCTCGACGGCAAGGATGTAAGCACGCTGAAGGAGAGCGAGCGTACCCTGATAAGAAGGGGTATGATAGGTTTTGTGTTCCAGAGTTTCAACCTGATTGATGAGTTGAATGTGGTAGAGAATATCGAGTTGCCGCTTCTGTATATGGGAGTATCCGGCAAGGAACGCCGTAAGCGTGCCGAGGATGTGATGGAGCGCGTGGCGATATCCCATCGTGCCAAGCATTTCCCGTCGCAGCTTTCGGGTGGTCAGCAGCAGCGCACCGCCATCGCCCGTGCCATCCTGCCGCATCCTAAGCTGATACTTGCCGATGAGCCTACGGGAAATCTGGATTCCAAGAATGGCAAGGAGGTGATGGAACTGCTTTCTGAACTGCACAAGGAGGGCACCACCATCGTGATGGTAACCCACTCGCTGCATGATGCCAATTATGCCGATAGAATCATCAATATGTTTGATGGTGAGATTGTGAATCAGGTGGAGATGTAGGATTTTATGATATGAAAATCGCCCGACAGCATCAAAGAATATGCTATCGGGCGATTATGTCTATATCTCTTCATCAATGAATCTGATGATTTCTTCCTGCTGGTCGGGATGATACCAGTGGATTTCGGTATCTCGCTTAAACCAGGTGAGCTGCTTGCGCATATATTCACGGCTATGCGACTGTATCTGGCGGATGGCTTCATCCTTATCTATCTCGCCATCGAAATAGGCAAACATCTCCTTGTAGCCCACGGTTCTCAAGGCAGTGAGACCCTTGTGTGGATATACGCTTCGGGCTTCTGCCTCCAGGCCTTCCTCCATCATCATCAGCACACGCTGGTTGATTCGGTCGTACAGTTCGGCACGGTCGCGGTTCAGACCTATCTTGATGATGCGGAAAGGACGCTGCTTCTTTTCGGCTACACGGAAAGAAGTGTAGGTTTTGCCAGTCTGGTGGCAGATTTCCAGGGCATGCACCACGCGGCGTGGATTCTTCTTATCTACTATCGCCCAATGCTCCGGGTCCATCTTGTGGAGTTCTTCTACCAGCGCCTCCAAGCCTTCGTCTTCCAGGCGCTGTTTCATCCAGGTACGGATGTCATCACGCACGGTAGGAATATCGTCGATACCCTTGCATACGGCATCGATATACATCATGCTGCCGCCTGTAAGCAGCGCCACATCGTGATTCTTGAAGATTTCTTCTTCCAGGAGATTCATCACATCGGCCTCGTATTGGGCTGCGCTGTAATAATCTTCGATGTGGTGGTTTCCTACGAAATAATGCTTCACCCGCTGCTGCTGTTCGGCAGTAGGTGCTGCGGTTCCGATAGGGAGTTCTGCGAAAATCTGGCGGGAGTCGGCATTGATAATAGGTATAGAGAGATGCTCTGCCAGAGAAAGGCAGAGCTCGGTCTTACCTACACCGGTAGGACCGAGCACTACAATTAAAGTTTTCATTATCGGATGATGCCTCGCTGAGAACTCTCTACGAAGTCGATGATGTACTGGATTTCCTTAGTCACCTCAAGGTTCTTCTTGATTTCCTCGATACCTTCCTTCAGGATGCCCTTGCTGTAGAGCAGGCGATAAGCCTCGTGGATGTTCTGGATGGTCTCGTTGCTGAAACCACGGCGACGCAAACCGATGAGGTTGATGCTGCAATAGCGGGTAGGCTCCTTGCCGGCAATGATATAAGGAGGAATATCCTGAGAGAAACGGCAACCGCCCTGGATCATCACGTAGCCTGCGATGTGGCAGAACTGATGAACGAGAACGTTGGCGCTGACGATGGCGTTGTCATCTACAACCACCTCGCCGGCAAACTTGGTAGAGTTACCGATAATCAAACCGCTGCCCAACTCGCAGTCGTGAGCCACGTGAACAGTCTCCATCAGAAGGTTGTTGCTGCCTACCACGGTCTTGCCCTTAGAGGCAGTACCACGAGAGATAGTAACGTTCTCACGGATGCTGTTGTTGTCGCCCACCTCGCAGGTTGTCACCTCGCCCTTGAACTTCAAGTCCTGAGGCTTGGTAGAGATGCTGGCACCTGGGAAGAATTCATTATTGTTGCCGATACGAGCGCCTACGTGGATGGTTACGCTGTTCTGCAATACGTTGTTATCGCCCAAAACGGTGTCCTTGTCGATATAGC
>OWJF01001283.1_pt1 | contig 10841 bp, 6 predicted proteins | sample 1732941 | NCBI WGS metagenome assembly OWJF01 (sample SAMN05065770, study PRJEB22554) | human gut metagenome | biome: ENVO:2100002; feature: ENVO:00000062; material: ENVO:00002003 | host: Homo sapiens | place: USA
ATTAAGTCGTCGGCAGCGTCAGATGTGTATAAGAGACAGTGTTATCACAGTGTGGGCCAGCCATCAGCCGTCCACGTTATCTTCTTTTGTATCAGCAGGGGCACACCATTCTTAGGTATGCTGTATCCGTGACACACAAACCAGTCGGCATCGCCGAACGAATAAGCCGAGCAATGGCCTGCCGCCTCAAACTCGCGCTTGTCGCCTTGGATGACGATAGTGCCTCCACCCTGACGCATGTCCTTGCCGTTGCGGTCGCGGTACGGACCCGCCACCTTCTTGCTTCTGCCCACCGCTACACGGTAGTTGCTCTTCGAGCCGCGGCAGCAGTAGTCCCAGCTAACAAAGAGGTAGTAGTAGCCGCCGTGCTGCATGATGAACGGAGCCTCTATGGCATTGGTTCCGGCAAACTGGGATGTAGGGTTTGGCTCTACATTTGTGTCGCCCTCGGCATGGCGTCGGGCTATGGTAAAGGGCTTGGCGCCACGCTTTACGTGCATAGTGCGGTCGAGCTGCACCAGCTGTATGCCGTCCCAGAAGGAGCCCCACGTCATCCACGGGTTGCCCTTCTTGTCGACAATGATGTTGGGGTCGATGGCGTTCCAGTTGTCGCGGTCGCCCTTTGAGGCCACTACGCAACCCTCGTCCTTCCACCCGTCGGCATTGGCAAGCGACGTATTGCTGAGCAAGCCTATGGCGGATGTGTTCTTGCCGAAGGTAGAGCACGAGTAGGTAAGATACCACTTGTCGCCGTACTTGATGACGTCGGGTGCCCAGATGTGGGTGTCGAAGCCCGGCACGCTGTCGCGGGTCCATGCCGGAATCTTGCCAACGGGCAGCACGCCGTCGGGCTTGACGGTCCAGTGGCGGCGGTCGGTAGACGTCATCTGCGTTATGCCGTGACCGGTGCAGTAGAGGTAGTACTTGCCGTCCTCAAACGCCATAACGGGGTCGTGCACCATCGGGGTGTCTACCACAAGGGGCGCGGTGGGCGTTTGGGCAAGGGCGGTATGGGTAATTGGGGCTAAGAAGGCAGCCCCAATTAAGTATTTGCCAAGTATCATAAACTACGATTGTTGTTATTAAAAGAACCGTATCTCCACACACTTACTTGTTGAAGAACTTGCGTCCATTAACCACAACAATGCCCTTGTAAGAGCGGTCTACCTGCTGGCCGTTGAGGTTATACCACTTGCCCTCGCTCTCTGCCTTCTTTGTTATGACAACAGGAGTATTGATGCCAGTAGCTATACCCGAACCGTCGATGTACGAACCTTCGTTGACGAAGAACAGTGTTACGTCCGACTGGTTCTGAACGAGCTTCATTGTGAACGAGTAGTTGTATACCTTCTCTGCCTTTGTGGTGATGGTAGACACTACCTTGACAACATTGCCTGTGGTAAACTCGACGTTCATGTCAACCAACGAGCCGTCCATATCGTCGAGGAATGTATCCCAGTTGTACTCGCTCTTCATTGTGAAGTCGACGTTTGAGGTGTTCTCGGCTGTATTGCCGCCAGCTGCCGCAAACCATCCGTAGTTGTCGGCACGCAGTGCGAAGTGCTCGGCATAACCCTCGGCACCACGCTCGGCTGTGGCTGCAACGAGGCACCAGTTGTTCCAGTTGGCCTTCTTGTTGCTGTAGTTGTAGAACTTAAACTCTGCCTTGCCACCCTTCTTAAGTTTGTAGTAGTCCTTAGAGAAGTTTACCCAGAACGGTGCGTCAGTGTTCTTCTGCATCGACTCGGGATAGTATACCTGTGCGTCTGCCGCTACATCAGCCTCAACTTTGAGGGTATAGTCCTTGGTGTATACATAGTTGTCCTTGCTTATGGTCATTGTCATCGTTACCTCGCCCTTGCCCGTAACGGTGCCGTCGGATGCGAGAACCGACTCGTTGCCTGACTTCCAAGACACGTTGGCGCCAAGCAAACCCTCTGTAGGCAGAGTCAACGACTCTTCTATAACGGTGCCGTCGTCGAACGGAAGGCTCATCTTGTTGGCTGTATACTTGATGGCTGCCTTGGCGTCTGCCTTTACAGCCCATACCTGCTGCTGCTTAGTGTAGTTCTTCTGACCAAGAGTGGTCGAACCGCTTGACGATGAAAGAGCAGATATAGCGACGGCAGGAATATTGGTATAGTCGATAGTCTGACGAACCAGAACACCACGGTATACCACACCATTGATTGTGAGGTGTATATAGTCGGTGCCAGCTGTACGCTCCCATGTACCCTTCTCGGCGCCTGTAATGGTGCCGTCGGCATTGAGGCGGATATTAACCGGTGTTTCGTAAGCCTTCTTTTCGGTGTCCTGTCCATACTCGTGACGCATAAACTGGTAGTCGCCGGCTATCTCGCTATCGGCTATCGAAGCCTTTGTTGCGATGTCGTTGTTGGTGATGGTCTCGCCGTCAAACTCGAACGGAGCTGCCATAATCCAACCCTCGTCGTTGAGGAAGAGCTGATGTACACGTACCTGATGACCCTCGCCCTGGTTGCTGAAGCGCGAGTGGTATACCACGAACGAGCGTCCCTGCTTGTCATTGAAGGCCGAGTTGTGGCCCTGTGCTATCTCTGCACCCGACATCGGGTTCCACTTGTAGCCACCAAAGAGCAGCACGCCGCGGTTGTCGGCAGCCTTGGCACCATAGTTCATAAGGTAGCGGCTGGTAACAGCCGATGTGCCGTTGCAGTCGACGTAAGGTCCTTCGGGCTTGTCAGCACGGAACACACGCATCTGATAACCGCCATTACTATCAAGTTTGCCGTAGCTCATAAAGAGGAAGTAGTGCGAACCAATCTTCTCAATGTAGCTTGCCTCACCCGATACATAGTAGCCACCGGCTATCTTCTTGCCAAAGTAGGGGTCGCTTGTGGTGTTGGCATTGGCAGCACCTGGAGTAGCAGCCTTGCCGTTGACCTCGTATGGGAAGGTGTAAGTATAGTCGCGCAGACCGTTGGTCTTGTCGAGCTTAATCAAGAATATACCACCCGACCATGAGCCGTAGCTCATCCAGAGGTTGTCCTGGTCGTCGTAGAAAACGCATGGGTCGATACAGTTGGGCCAGAACGAGCCCCACTTGTCGCCTACGTTGTATCGCTGTGGCAGCGATGTCTCACCAGTAGCGATGGCAAGGTCGGTGTTCTTCCAGTCGTTGGCGGCAGCATACGAGTTGTGGGCAAACTTGCCAAAGAAGCCCGAGAACACTACCGGACCCTGATACTTCCACGGACCCTCGATGTTGTCGCTTGTAAAGCATACTATGCTTGAGCACCAGCTGTCGCCGTTAAGGCTCATATACATGCACCACTTCTTCATCGTCTTGTTGTAGACAACGTCGGGCGCCCACTGCATTCCCTTTACGGTGTTGCCCTTCTTCTGCCATCCGTTGGCGTCGAAGTTGCCGAAGGTAACGCTCTTTCCGCTGTAATCCTTAACCGATGTAATGGCGTGTGTGGTATAAGCCTGCGAGAAGTTGACAAGCACTCCGCCTGTATTGCAGAACAGGCTGTTTGTTGCTGTGGCGTTCTCTTCGCCTGCCTTAAATACGGTCCACTCCTGATAGTTCTTGTCGGCAGTGGTCTTGCCTCTGCCAAGGTGTGAGCCATATATATAATATGTGGGCGATGAGGGATTGGTTATGTCGTCGATAACGATAGACGGGTCGTGACAAACCACGCGCTTGTTGTACTGACGAGAAGAGTAAGCATCTGTCAAATCGGCATCACTCAGATTAGTCTGTGCTGTGGCGGATATTGCCGAGAGGGCAAATATGGGAAGTAATAGATGTTTCATAGGACTATTTTTAATTGAGAATTGAGAGTTGTGAGTTGAGAGTTGAGAGTTATGATATGTAAAGTATCAATATTTTTATCAATGGTAATCATAACTCTCAACTCTCAATTCTCAACTGATTTTACTTATGACCTCTTGCTTTGGCGGCTGAGCCAAACACGAGGTGACTTCCATCCACTGTGAACGATACATACAGATCGCTTGGGTTGATGTTGTTGATACCGGTGTACCTCTGGTAGGTGGTAGTGCCGTCGGTACCTGTAACGATAGCCTGAACGTCGGCGGTGCCGTTGTTGCAGTTGGTTACGAACACCTTAACCTTGGCTCCGTTCATTGTTGCAAGCCAGCCTTCCCAGTTGGGATAAGCCTCAAGCTGTGTGCCAACATGTGTGCAAGCGTCGTAGCCGCTGCCCCAACCGTAGTTGTCGGCACGTACCACTGCATACTCGGGTGCTGTCTTGGCAGCGTCGCGAAGGATAACATAGTAGTTGTTCCAGTTGCCTGCACCAGACGAGTAGTTGGTGAGGTTGAACTCGCGTGTCGCACCTGCCGGAAGCTGGATGTCGTCTGTGCATACCGAGAAGAAGGCTGCAGTGCAATCGGCTGCGCCAAGCGATGCAGGCTCTGGCTTAACTGCCTTGACAGTCGACTCGTTCACCTTGATAGTTACCTCGGCTGTCTTGCCGCCGTTGGCTGTAATAACAACCTTATGCTCGCCTACGGTTGCAGGTATTGCAGAGAATGTCAGCTTAGAGTTGTCAAGAATCTCTGTGCGGCCATCCTGGTATGTACCCTTAACCTCAAGACCCTCTGTATCGAACGCCAATGTGCGCTCTACACCAAGAAGGGCATCCGAGTTGTAGATGTAGTAGTTGGTGTGCTTAGGCTTGCTTACAAGCTCAACCTTGACAGGAGTGTCGACAACCTTAAACTTGGCGCTTGCGTTGATGGTCTTGTCTGCCTGCTTGTTTAGGAGAGTCTTGTTGAGAGTGGCAACGATATACTTCTCGCCGAGAGTGTTGAAGTCGGGAACTACCATAAACGAGAGGTCGCTTGAAGCTACATCCTTAACTGTTCCGCCATCGTATGTAACCTGTGCCTTAATCTGTGATGTGAAGTCGGAAAGCTCCGAACCAAGGTTCACTTCCTCAGGAACATTAACAAGCTGCATTGATACAGGCTGCTGGTCTACAGCATCTGTTACATCCATCTCTTCCTTATCAAACACGTAGTAGCATCCGTCGACAGTGAAGTCGAGGTAGAGGTCGCCCGATTCTACTGGTATACCAGTATACTTCTGCTGCGAAACCATACCATCGGTTCCCACTACATCTGCTACAACATCGCAAGTGTTGTCGCCATAGTTGGTAACGGTTACAGTAACCTTAGCACCATTCATCTGAGCCAACCAGCTTGCCCAGTCGTCAGAAGCGGTGTTGCTATGTGTACACGATGCATAGCTGTCGCCCCATCCGTAGTCGTCCGAACGTAGACAGCAATACTCTGTCTTATCCGCCTTGCGCAACACTACAACATAGTTGTTATAGTTGTTGGCAAGTGATGAGTAGTTGGTGAAGGTTGTGGAATAAACCTTGTTGCTCTCAATCTTGATGTCCTGATCGAGGTGAGCATCCCACCATGCCGACGAGCAGTCGGTCTTACCAAGTGTTGTAGGCGAAATCTTCGGAGCATCGCCCTTATTGGCATTGGCAATATCATTAATCTTCTCCGAAAGCCAGTCGGGACTATTAACACCAAAGATGTCGCTGCCCTCGCATCCGGTAAGCGTTGTCATCGCCAAGGCGGTGGTGCAGAACACGGATGCCAATTTGCTTATATGTTTCATAATTGTATTTGCTAAAATTGATTGTTATGGTTTTTATTTGCTGAGATTAACAACAGGATGCACTGTCCAACCCTTCTCCTTGAAGTAGGTAGAGTTGTCGGTAGAGTTGTTGGCTGAGTTGCCCACAAGGTTCGGGTTGTTGTTGAGTGTATTCTGCGAGATAGGCAAGAACTCGTGACCCTTAACGTATGTGTCGAATGGGCAGATAACAGCAGCATCGCTGCCTACCTCCGAGTAAGACACTGCATCGCCTGGCTTAACACTGGTACCCTTGCGCACAACGCTGTGCTCCTTCATCTGCTGCAGACGACCTGCATCGTAGAAGAATCCCCAACGGATGAGGTCAAGACCACGACCAAACTCGCAACCGAACTCCTTAGGACGCTCTACATTGGCTATCTGCTCAAACAATTTGTCCTTAGAGTCGAAGTCGGCAAGCTTAAGACCCTTTAGTCCGGCACGCTCGCGCACCTTGTTTATCCAGTCGATAGCCAGCTGTGTAGGTCCGTTTACCTCGTTCTCGCACTCGGCTGCACGGAGCAATACGTCAGAGTAGCGCATCATGCGGAGGTTGATACCGCAGTGAAGACCTGTAACAACAGTGCTGCAAACATTGGTACGGATATTGGTCCACTTGGCGATAGGTATACCGCCATTGATGTTGTTGGTAACGAGGTTTCTGTCTGAAGCAATCTTCTGAGTGTAGGCAACGTTGCCGTTCTCAAATCCTTCCCAGTCGTTCTCGTATGTGCAGAGTGTCCAGTAGAGACGTGGGTCGAGCTTGCCAGCTGTTGTGCGCTCGCTCTTGAAGAGGTCGTAGAGCCAAGGTGAGGCAGAGAGGTCTGCCCAACCACCAAAGTCGCCAGGACAGAAGTTCGACTCAACGGCATGTCCCTGTGTGGCGTTAGGCGATGTGTTGACCGGTGTCCACTCGTCGTCGGTACCCTGGGTGCCATAGTCGAGATACTGTACCTCGAACAGACTCTCTATATTGTTCTCGTAGGCTGAGCCTTCGCGGAAGTTGTCGCCGTAGTTGGCTACAAGGTCATACTTGCCATACTTCTTGGCAATGATGTCCTTCAACACTGTCAAAGCCTCACTATACTTATGACGCTGCATAAGAGCACGTGCGTAATAGCCGGCAGCCGAGCCGCATGTGGCACGACCCTTAGCCCACTCGCCACCTTCGTCGCGCGACGGCAACAAGGTCATGGCTTCCTTAAAGTCGGCCTCCACCTGATCAAGCACCTGGTCGTATGAGCTGTTCTTGCCATACAGTCCGTCGAGTGTTGAGTAGGTGTCATAGTCGGTGATGAGGGGTACATCCTGATAGTAGCCGGCAAGGTTGAAGTAAGAGAAGGCACGGAGGAAGAGTGCCTGTCCCTTGATGCGCTTCATTGCCTCTGAGAGGTTGGCGTCGTCGTTGCCTGTACGAGAGAGGATGAAGTTGCACACATTGATAGTATAGTAAGCCTCACGCCATGGCCACTCTATGATGTCGTTAGTGATTGGTGCGTTGAAGTTATCGAACTCGAGGTACCATACCTGTGAAGAGTTCCATACCTCGTCGCCGCGAGTGAGGTCGATGGTATATCCCACACGGCCTGTTGAGCCTTCGATACGTATGTGGTTGTAGGCAGCGATGACACACTCCTCAAGATCGTCGGAGGTGAACTTGTCCGTGGTCTGCTGGTTGGGGTTGGTAAGCTCCAACTTGTCCTCACATGATGTAAGCGACACTGCGCTCAGACCGAGGAATGCTGCAAGTGCATAATTATATAGTTTCATAATTGGATTTACGTTTATTAGTTAATGGTTATATTAGAATGTGAAGTGCAGACCTGCCATGAAGCTACGTGCGCTCGGGAACGAGCAGAAGTTGTAGCCCGGTGTGAAGGTGCCGCCTGCATAGTCGACGTTGTAACCCTTATAGCCTGTAAAGGTGTAGAGGTTCTGTGCCGATACGTAGGCACGTACACCTGTAACAAGACCCTTGAACCAACGGTCGGGGAAGTTGTAGCCAAGCTCTACGTTGGCAATCTTCCAATATGCAGCATTCTGTATCTTGCGTGAGCTGAAGAGGTCGTTCCAAGCAAGGGTTCCCTTATTGTCTACGTATGTGCGTGGTACATTAGAGAGGTATGTAGAGCCATCCTCAGAGAAGCGGTTGGCGTCTGCCATAGCTACGTCCTTGTTGCCCCAGCCATAGCAAGAGTTAAGGCTGTTGTAGATATCGTCGGCTACGTGGTAGTTGAGGGCGCCGTATGTAGAGATGCTGAGGTCGAAGCCCTTGTACTCCATGTGTGCGCTCAAACCGAAGTTCATCTTTGCCAAACCGCTGCCAAGCACTGTCTGGTCGTATGCGTCGATAACGCCGTCGGGCTCGCCGTTAGGACCTGAGATGTCCTTGTATAGGCAGTCGCCTACGTTGGCTCCCTGCTGTGTGGCGTGGTTGTCGAGGTCGCTCTGTGTGCGGGCGATGCCCTCATACACCCAACCATAGAACTTACCTATCTCCTTGCCTACGTATGTGGCGTATGCACCTGTGATGTACGACTCGGTGCCGAAGCCAAGAGAGGTTACGCGGTTGCGCAATGTGCTCAAGTTGGCTGAGATGTCATACTTGAATGGGTGGTCGTGGTTGCGGTATGTTGCCGAGAACTCGAAGCCGCTGTTCTCCATTGAGGCTGCGTTCATTGTTACGGTAGCGTTGGCAACACCAGTCTGTGTAGGCACTGGCACTCCGTAGAGAAGGTCCTCCGAAGTGTTCTTGTACCACTCGGCTGTAAACTCGAAGCGGTTGTTGAACATGGCGAGGTCGATACCTACGTTGGTCGACTTCTTCTTCTCCCAAGCGATGTTCTTGTTTACAAACTCTGAAACGGCAGAACCTGTAACCACGTTGTTGCCGAAGCTATAGGTCATATTGTTGCGCTTCATTGTAGCCATATACATGTACTCGCCGATATTCTCGTTACCAAGCACACCATAGCTGGCACGAATCTTAGCCATGTTGACGATGTTCTTGCTTACCGGGAAGAACTTCTCCTTGTCAAGACGCCAACCCAATGACACTGAAGGGAAGGTTCCCCAACGGATGTCCTTGGTAAGACGTGAGCTACCGTCGCGACGGATAACTGCTGAAAGCAGATACTTCTCGTCGTAGTTGTAGGTCAAACGGCCGATGTATGAGGCAATGGAGTGACGGAACTCGTACGACTCTGAATAGGTATTGGCTGCGTTCTGGAGCTGGAGATAGTATGGCTCTGTGAACTTGATGCCCCATCCTGTAAGCAGGTTGGTGTTCTCTTCCTCGTATGTCATACCGCCGAGGAGGTTGATGTTGTGCTTGCCAATGTGGCCATCGTATACAATGGTGTTCTCGATGAGGGCATCAGCATAGTTGCGCGAAGCCTTGGTGAGACGCTCGTTCGACTTGTCGAGATATACACGGTTAGACTGTATCCATGCCGGAACCCATGTCTTGTCCTTTGCCTCGGTCTTGCTGTAAGAGAGGTTGAGGTTGTAGTGCAAGCCGTGGTTCTTAAGGTTAAGACCCACCATCTTAAAGAGGTCTACGTCGGCAGATGCTGTACCTACGAAGCGGTCTACCACGGTGTTGCGCTGCAACAAGGTGTTGATAAGCAACGGGTTGGATGCCGAGATATCGCCGTGTACGCTGTCATAGTATACACCATAACCATAGGCATCGTAGTGATAGTTGTTGGCTGCGCCCACCTTGTCGTCGAGCACCCATGTCGACTCGTCGTAAGCCTTGATTGTAGGCTGCATAAGCAATGTGCTTCGCAACACGTTGTTCAATCCGCCATACAAACCCTGAAGATATGTATCGGTGTTAGACAGACCCATATTGTCCTGATTTGAGTGCGAATAAACCATACTTGTGCGGAACTTGATGAACTTGGTCTCCATTGTGTTGTTCACACGTGCGGTATAGCGCTCGTAGTTAGGACCTGCACCCTCAAGTGTACCCTTCTGGTTGAAGTAGTCGAGCGACACATTGTATGTGCTCTTTGCACTACCACCGCTAAGGGCTACGTTGTGGTTTTGGCGGATACCCGTCTTGAACACTTCCTTAAACCAGTCGGTATTGGTATCGTCCTGGAAGTGGTAGCGACCATCCTCACCCATCTTGTAGCCGCTTGGGAGTGTGGTGCCTGAGTTGGCACAAGCCTGACCGATATAGTTGCTGTACTGCTCAGCGTTCATAACGTCGTATGTGCTGCCCGGAATGACGTCGGCACCAAAGTAGCCCGAGTAGTTCACCTTAAGAGGTTGGTCCTTCTTACCATTCTTTGTGGTGATGATAACCACACCGTTTGCAGCACGCGAACCATAGATGGCACCTGCCGATGCGTCCTTAAGAATCTGGATAGTTTCAATATCGTTAGGAGAGAAGTCGCGGATGGTGGTACCCATTGGCACACCGTCGACAACATAAAGAGGATATGTGCTACCGAACGAACTGATACCACGAATACGTACTTGTGGGTCGGCACCAGGCTGACCATCGGATGTAATCTGTACACCGGCAACCTTACCCTCGAGCATTGTAGAGATGTTCGAGTTGGATACCTTCTTCATTTCCTCAGCATTAACAATAGCCACAGAGCCAGTGAGGTCGGCCTTCTTCTGTGTACCATAACCTACTACAACTACCTGCTCAAGCATATTGTTGTCAGGGGTAAGCTCTATTTTTTCGATGATGGCGCGGCCGCGTACAGCAACCTCGCTGGTCTTGTAGCCAAGGTAGCTAACAAGGAGAGTGGCATTGGCATCTACGTCCAATACGAACTTGCCGTCCATGTCGGTCACGGTACCGGCCTTAGAATTCTTTGCCTTGACTGATGCGCCCATAAGCGGAGCACCGGTCTCGTCAACAACCTGACCCTGCACCTTAATGGTTGGGGCTTGTGCTACAGCAGCATTGGCCTGGACTGGGGCAACAACGGTTGCACCGCCCATAGCACCGAGGCATAGCATCACTGAGAATAAATTCTTCCTCATTGTTCTTGAATTTAGGTTTTGATATTATTAGATGTATTATTATCGTCCATATTGCTACGAGATAGCGAGAGAGATGTTTTTGAAAGTGGAGACTTTATGGCTCCACTTTCAAACATCCGAAGCTTTTCTCATTGCTAATTCTTTCTCATGACAGTTATCGGTATAAGGT
>OWJF01001285.1_pt1 | contig 10833 bp, 8 predicted proteins | sample 1732941 | NCBI WGS metagenome assembly OWJF01 (sample SAMN05065770, study PRJEB22554) | human gut metagenome | biome: ENVO:2100002; feature: ENVO:00000062; material: ENVO:00002003 | host: Homo sapiens | place: USA
TCTTGCTCTGGCAAGCGGCAAAGCCGAGCGGAGACAAGTGCACCCCCTGAAGTTAGCATCTGTGCTGAGTGGAATCTGTGGGAGAATATTCTCAGCAGTAGGTTCTGTGATATCCGTGTATTCTGTGGGAGGTTCTTCCCAAGCAGCAGCATCTGTGAAAATCTGTGACATCTGTGGGAGTTTCTCAGTGCGTTCTCAGCGAGTTTTCCCCGCAAAACACCCTAAAATGAAGAAAAAACAAACTTTTTTCGAAAAAAGTTGCAGAAACATTTGGCGGTTTCACAAAAAAGCCATACCTTTGCACTCGCTTTAAGGAACTAAGCAATACTACTTAAAGCAACCGATAAATATATCGGGCGTTTAGCTCAGCTGGTTTAGAGCATCTGCCTTACAAGCAGAGGGTCGGCGGTTCGAATCCGTCAACGCCCACAGGGGTGTTTCCTCGTGGTCCTTCGGGACTGCGGGGATTTTTTTTGCTCCAAACCGTAGGGTGCTTAGGGGGTGCAGTTGTCTCAACTGCACCAATATTTCTAAGAACACATACTTATTGGTTGGTGTAGTTCTTGCACTGGCAAGCGGCAAAGCTGAATGTGGTCAAAGACGGGCTTTCAATGCGATTACCGCAGACTGGAAATACGATTACCGCGTAGCAAGACTACCATTACCGCATTGCGGAAACAGAAGTACCACGCTGCGGTAATCCTTTGCCAACATCACCTTTGATTTCTCTTCGCATTGAAAATAATGCAGTTAAAAGCGCAGAATTTAGTCGAAAAGTAGTAATTTTGCAGTTGGAAATGATTTCTCATTCTTATAATTACTATATGAAAGAATTAGCACTCAAGTACGGATGCAATCCGAACCAGAAGCCTTCACGCATTTATATGGAAGAAGGCGAACTCCCCATCGAAGTACTCAACGGTCGTCCTGGCTACATCAACTTCCTCGACGCGCTCAACTCTTGGCAGCTCGTTAAGGAGCTGAAGGCTGCCACAGGTCTGCCCGCTGCAGCATCGTTCAAGCACGTATCGCCAGCTGGAGCCGCTGTAGGTCTGCCTCTTAGCGACACGCTGAAGAAGATATACTTCGTTGACGACGTGAAAATGGAACTTTCGCCGATTGCATGTGCGTATGCCCGTGCACGCGGTGCCGACCGCATGAGCTCTTACGGCGACTTCGTGGCGCTCAGCGACACCTGCGACGCTGCTACAGCTACACTCATCAAGCGCGAGGTGAGCGACGGCGTAATCGCTCCCGACTTCACCGACGAGGCGCTCGAGATTCTCCGTGCAAAGCGCAAGGGCACATATAACGTAATAAAGATAGACCCGAACTACGTGCCGGCTCCCGTCGAGCACAAGCAGGTGTTCGGCGTAACGTTCGAGCAGGGACGCAACGAGGTGCGCCTCGACGACCCGGCTTTGTTCGAGAACATACCTACAAAGTCGAAGAACTTCACCGAGGAAGCTATCCGCGACCTCATTATCTCGCTCATCACACTGAAGTACACACAGTCGAACTCTGTATGCTACGTGAAGGACGGTCAGGCTATCGGCATCGGCGCCGGTCAGCAGAGCCGCATCCACTGCACACGCCTCGCAGGCAACAAGGCAGACATCTGGTGGCTGCGCCAGCACCCGAAGGTGATGAACCTCCCGTTCGTTGACGGCATCCGCCGCGCCGACCGCGACAACACTATCGACGTTTACATCTCTGAGGACCACGACGACGTGCTGTGCGACGGCACATGGCAGCTCTTCTTCAAGGAGAAGCCAGAGGTGCTCACAATGGAGGAGAAGAAGGCTTGGATAGCAGAGAACCGCGGCGTAGCGCTCGGCTCAGACGCGTTCTTCCCGTTCGGCGACAACATCGAGCGTGCACACAAGAGCGGCGTAGAGTACATCGCTCAGGCAGGCGGTTCGGTTCGCGACGACAATGTTATTGATACCTGCGACAAGTATGGCATCACAATGGCGTTCACAGGTGTGCGCCTCTTCCATCATTAATCTGATGGGTTGAAGTGGTGAGAGGTTGAGATGTTGATGTGTTGATACGTTGAGATGTTGATACGTTGAGATGTTGATGTGTTGAGATTTCTCACCCGATAAACAATTAGAATAACCAATAAAGATAGATATGAGCAAAGGTGACGATATTGACGCAATCATTGCTAATGGCATTTCATGGGGCCGTGGCGGAGCGTCGAACAGAAAAGATGATGACGGCAAAGTCAAGACCAAGGCAAAGAAGAAGAAATACATCACTGGTGCCCATGGTAGTGGTTCGGCACGGCAGAAAGCGAAGTATCGCGAGCAGCGTGCCAACAGAAACAAGAAGTAAATCGTAAACTGCGATATTCGGAAAAGAAGTGTGTTGAGCCAGCATTGGCTTGACACACTTCTTTTTGTGTTACATAGAGGTGAAAAGGTCGAACGAAATGACACTTTCGGGCGAAAAACCTATCGTATTGCTTTGATAAAACGAAAAAACGTAGTAAATTTGCATCACTATATACACTAAGCCAATGACCAACCGCTTAAATAATTTATTGAGTAAGGCCCGTAAACAATCGTTCGGTTCGCCAGCACGATGCACCCTTTTCCTTGCAACGTGTGCTATTCTCGTACTTTTCTTCAGCGCCTGCAGCACAGAGCCGTCGCCTCGACGCCTCGCCCAACAGCGCGACCGTGCCGACAGCATCGTTGGTTGCGTGAAGGGCGAGCAGAGCCTCGACAGTCTTGTGAAAGAAGCGGAGAAGTCGGGCGACAATATGCTCGAGATGCGTGCGCGCCGCCAGTTGGGACGCACCTACCGCGAGGACAACTTCTTCATGAAAGCCATCGAATGCCACCAGCGCGAGATGGCGCTCGGCGAACAGTTGCACGATACCATCGCCATGGCGCAGGCGCTCAACAACATCGGCACCAACTACCGGCGCATGGGCATCCTCGACGAGGCAATCAACTACCACTACCGCGCGCTGCACATCTCTGAGGAGTTCAGCTACAAAGACGACCGCACGGCGCGCAAGAACCGCGTGGTGTCGCTCAACGGCATCGGCAACATCTGCCTAACACTCGGCGACAAGGAGACAGCCGACTCCGTGTTCCATGCCGCACTTGAAGGCGAGAAGAGCCTGGGCAGCAACCTCGGACAGGCAATCAACTACGCCAATATCGGCTCAATCTTCGAGCAGAGCAACCGTCTCGACTCGGCTTGGGTGTACTACCGCCACTCGATGGAGCAGAACCGCCTCGCCGAGTCGGACCTCGGCATATCTCTATGCTACACCCACTTCGGACGTCTCTACGACAAGCAGGGCAAGACCGCGGAAGCCATCGCCGAGTACCGCAAGGCGTACGAGATAATGAAGCCCTCGGGCGACCGCTGGCACACGATGGAGCCGTGTCTTGCGCTGGCGGAGATTCACCTGAAGACGGGCGACTACAACGCTGCCATGCACTATCTCGAGATAGCCGACCAGCTGGCTCACGACTTGCACTCGCTCGAACACCAGTCGCAGATTGCACGTATCTACTACGAGATATACAGCCGGAAGGGCGACTACGCACGTGCGCTGCGCTACTATAAAGAGTATAACGAACTCGGCGACAGCGTGGCGAGCGAGAAGAACATCATACACATGCAGAACATGCGCATGCGCTACGAGAACGAGCAGCACCGCGCCGAGATGGATGCCGTCAATAACGAGTACAAGGCAGAGCGCACGCTTCGACGGCTCAGCTTCGCCGCAACCGTGCTTGTCATCGTGCTCGCCACGGTCATTATTTCGTTCATGTTCTACGCCCTGCGTGCCCGTAAGCGCAAGCAGCTGCTGCAGCATCAGATGGACGAGATGCGCATCTCGTTCTTCACCAATATCACCCACGAGTTCCGCACGCCGCTCACCGTCATCCTCGGCTATTCGCACATGCTTGAGGAGGGAAAGGTGCCTGCGGGCGACATCCGTAAGGTGGGAAGCATGGTGTCGCGACAGGGCTCGCGACTGCTTTCGCTCATCAACCAGTTGCTCGACATACAGAAGGTGAAGTCGGCTATCGGACAGCCCGACTGGCATCGCGGCGACGTAGTGCTTTTCATATCTAACATCGTGGAAGGCTACCTCAATCTTGCCCACTCGCGCGGCATTCGCATACTGTATGCGCCCAAACAGCAGGACTATGTGTGCGACTTTGTGCCCGATTATGCGCAGAAGGTGGTGTGCAACCTCGTCACCAACGCCATCAAGTTCTCCAAACGCGGACAGAACGTGCTCGTTACGCTCAGAATTGAGGACGGCATGCTCACGCTTGTTGTAGCCGACTACGGTAGCGGCATCGCACCGGAGGACAGACGACGCATCTTCGAGCCGTTCTACCAGTCGTCTACCAATAAGAAGAGCATCGGTTCGGGCGTCGGTCTGGCGCTTGTCAAGCAGATTGTCTCCGTACTTGGCGGCAGTCTGCGCCTTAACACCGTGTTAGGTAAGGGCTCGGTGTTCACGGTGAGCGTGCCGGTGAAGGCTCCCGAGGGAGTTGTGGTGAAGACTCTTGATGTTAAGGGCACCATACCCGAGGAGATGCTCATGAGCGAGGTGATAAGTCCTGAGGAGATGGACGACATGTACTGCGCAGAGAATGTCGTAAGCGATGCCGACAATGCGGACAGCGCCGACCAACGCCAGCTTGTGCTCATCGTGGAGGACAACAGAGACGTGCGTGAGTATATCTCGATGCAGCTGAAAGACCTCTATCGTCTTGCTATGGCGCGCGATGGCAAGGAAGGTCTGCGCATGGCTACAGAACTTGTGCCCGACATCATCATCACCGACCTTATGATGCCCGAGATGGACGGCTACGAGCTTTGCCAAGCCGTGAAGCAGTCGGCTGTGCTCGACCATGTGCCGGTCATCATCGTGACGGCGAAGACCACGCAGGAGGATAAGTTGCGCGGATTGCAGATGGGTGTTGACGCGTATATCTACAAGCCGTTCAACGCAGAGGAACTGGCGGTGAGCGTGGGCAATCTGCTTGAAAAGCACCGCCTGCTGCGCGAGAGCTACATTCAGGCTGCGGCTGAGCATAAGCCCGACGCTGCCGAGGCTCTGCCGGCGCCAGACCGTGCCTTCCTCGACCGCCTCGACACCGTGGTGTACGAGATGATGGCTGTAAGTGCCATATCCATAGACGCCGTAGCCGAGAAGCTCTGCATGAGCACGCAGCAGCTGCGCCGCAAGCTGAACGCCGTGTCGGGCGACACGCCTGCCGCCTACGTCCGTTCGCTGCAGATGAAGAAGGCGAAGGAGATGCTCGACAGCAACGCCGACATGCCGGTCAACGAGGTGGCGATGGCTTGCGGCTACTACGACACGTCGCACTTCACGCGTGCCTTCAAGCAGGCGATGGGTGTAACGCCTACTCAATACAAGAAAACTGCGAAATAAGTCGGTTTTGATAGAAATTGGCTGATTTATGAAAAAACACAACCGTATGTTATGTGATACGTTAAGTGATAAAAAGGGGAGCGAGATTAAGAATGCTTAATCGTCGCCCCCCTCATTTTTTTGTTTAGTCCAAAGGTTCGGTTGTTAGCTCTGTGACGGCGCCGGTTGCGCTGTCGAGCACAATCTTCGACGTGAGTTTCTTGCCGAAGAGCGAGCCGTTGAGCATCTCTACCTGTCCGAACTGTGCCGCCCACATGTCGTAGTGTCCTATCTTCTTGTTGGCGTTAGATAGCGTCACGCTGATTTTTCCGGGCAGACATACTGCGAGTTCCATCTCGTCCTTCTGCTTCTTAGCCATTTCGTGTACGGCAGGCGGTTCAGCCGTCTGGTTCTCGTCGGTCACATCCATGTAGTAAGGCTCGCCGGAGAGGTCGTCGGCTGTGGTGAGTCCGAACTTCTTCGAGAAGCGGAACGCCACGATGCGCTTCATCTCCTTCTCGGGCACGATGCTGATGACATATTCCGTAGTGTCAACCGTTGTAGTTCCCTGGAAGAGCTGCATCAGAGCGCGCTCCTGACGGTTGAGCTGGTCGTACATCAAGCGCAACTGTTCGCCGTCCTTCGGCATGAAGTCGGCTTCGCCGCGTGAGAGCATGTTTCGCGAGTCGCGCACGTCGTATATCTCCTGCGCCACGAGCTGCGCCATCTTCGGCAGATTGCCTGCAGCCAGTATGTCCTGACTCATATAGTCGCGCGGATTGAGCGGCTGAGCCTTAGGCGCCGGCGTGAACGCAGGCTCCTCCTTAGCCTTAGGTGCCTTGGTGTTTATTGCGCGCAGCACGCCGTTCACGTCGCAGTCGACGTTGAGCACGCTGTGTTTGTTGTCGATGTTCACGACATAGCGCTGGTTCTCGTCGCGCACGGCAGCCGTACCAAACTTCACGCCCACGATGCGGTAGTCGGTAGTCATTACTTGCGGTGCCGACGTCTTGAAGTAGAGGTCCGAGTAGTCGTTGAGCTGTCCGGGTTCGGTAGTGGTTTTCTCAACGAGAACGTGCATACGCACAGCCGTCTTCGGGAGGTAGTAGACGAGTCCTTCCGACTCCTTCTTGCTGCCTGCAGACACCGGCAGAGCGGTGAGAGCGGCGAGGATTAGTGTTGAAAGAATGTGTTTCATATATTATTTCTCTAAGTTCTTGAATGCTTCTGGCAGACTGTCTATGATGTCGCTTGCTATCAGACTCTCCTTGCCAGTTCGTTCGGCAGCTATGTCGCCAGCCAGTCCGTGCAGGTACATGCCCACGAGACAGGCGTTCTTGCGCGAGTAGCCGCGGGCGAGCAGTGCGGTGATGATGCCGGTGAGTACGTCGCCGCTACCGGCTGTAGCCATTCCGGAGTTGCCCGTAGTGTTGAATAAGATGCCTCCGTCGGGCAGACAGAGCGCCGAGTAGTGGCCCTTCAGGATGATGTATGCGCAGAGGTCGCGTGCCATGTCGCGCGCCAGCATGAGACGTTCGTAGTCGGAGCAGTTGTGTCTGCCCGTGATGCGGTCGAACTCGCGCGGATGTGGCGTCATAATCACGTTGTTCGGCAGCTGCTGCACCCATGCGCCGTGCGATCCGAGCATGTTCAGCGCGTCGGCGTCGAGCACTATAGGGCAGCTTGTCTGCTGCAGCTGCGACATCAGTGCGAGCGCCGAGCTTTCTTCTTTGCCAAGTCCCGGACCGATGCCAACGGCTTGGAATCCGTCGGTGTCGATAGCCTCCGAGTAGTAGCTCTCGCGGTCGACGAGGCATACAGCCTCTGGCACAGCCATCTGCATGATGCCCAGGTTGCAGTGGGGCGTGAGCGCTGTCACCTTTCCTGCGCCGCTGCGCATGCACGCCTTCGATGCGAGTATTGCAGCGCCCGCCATGCCGCGACTTCCGGCTATGAGCAGCGCGTTGCCCATCGAGCCCTTGTGGGCGAAGTCGTCGCGCTTCAGCATCTGGCTCTTGATGTACGACGGGTCGACGGTGTCGTATGTAGCCGGAATGGTGTCGATGAAGTATTTCGAGAGGCGGATGTCGAGCGTGCACACCTCGCCCAGATACTGCTGGCAGTCGGCGAAGAACATTGCGAGCTTCTTCGTGTGCAGCGTCAGCGTCACGTTGGCTCTAACTACGGCAGGGTTGTCCTGCGGTCGGTTGTTCTCGGTCATGAGTCCCGACGGGATGTCGATGCTTACCACCTGCGCTGGCGACTGGTTGATGTAGCTCACGAGCGAAGCGAATCCGCCAGAAAGCGGCTCCTTCAGTCCCGAACCGAAGAGTCCGTCCACTACGAGCGTCTTCTCCGTGAGCTGCGGCGGCTCGAAGTTCGACGTAATCTCGGTCAGCTTGTGCGCCAGTCCTTCGCTCACGAGTCGGTCGCGGTTCTTGGCGCACTCCTCAGAGAGATGGTTGTGGATGTTGAACAGGAAAACGTCTACGACATAGCCTTTCTCGGCGAGTAGTCGCGACATGGCGAGAGCGTCGCCGCCGTTGTTGCCCGGACCGGCGAACACTACGATAGGCGTCGACTGCGCCCATCGCTCGCAAATGGCGTTGGTGATGGCTTTCGCCGACCGCTCCATAAGGTCTACAGATGATATTGGTTCGTGCTCGATTGTATATTTGTCGAGCTCGCGAATCTGAGCTCCAGTTAGAATCTTCATATCTTCGGTTTTATTCTTTTTGTTTCAAAATACAAATTTAGATAAAATTTCCGAATTATAAGCCAGTTGGGATAAAAATATGCAAGCCTATGAAAGCAGTATGCGGTCTTGATGTGCACAAAGATAGAAAAAATCCGAATCATAAACTAATCTCTCCGAACTTTTTGTTAGCGAAAAAATCCCCCATATCTCCCAGAATCGCCGTAACCTGCACAGTATAAGTACAATAAAGGCTGGCAGATACGCTTCCCGAAAGCGATATCTGCCAGCCTATCTTCCAGGCGGAGAGGCATATCTGCCAGCGTAAGCTTAGTCCTAACTCGGTCCCAGATCAGTTCACGCCAACTTTTAACCAACGTCTATTTGATGTAAAAGGTGAAAACATAGGCATTGCCATCCCTTACCATATTTAATCGGACTGCCGTCTGCCGCCACCATACAATTCTTATAGTAGACATCCTCATAATAGAAGTCGTTCAACTCAGGGTCGTGATAGCGCCCGCGAAACGCATAGCCGCTATTTTCCGCAATCTTCTTAATACCAACGTTGCCCTCTTTCACACTCTTAATCACCTCACTAATGTTAATGATATCATTGAAAGACGCACGCTGCGCAGCAACCATCTGCGGCGCACCCGTCATAGAGGTCTGGCTATAGCAGCAAAGCAAACTGGTCAGGAACGTCAGAAAAGATATTAATGCTTTCATATTGTATGGTTTAAGTAAATGTTTTTATTGACGCTGCAAAGTTTGCATTTTTCGGATATGATAGCGACGGCTTTTCTGCATATTCTTCAGCGTGTTTTTGCGCTTCCTACGCTTGGATTCTATTACTATCATATATGGTATTTACAACCGATTATTACTCAATATTTTATAGATAATAAGTCAGAAATATGGTTGTTATTTTTAATTGCACATTCTAAAAGGTGAAGATTTAACGCTTTTATTGATTATTAACTCAAAAAGGACATCAACTTGGGTCGTTTCTTCTCTTTTCCTTGCTATTCGTTTCCGATATTCCACTTTTGTTTTGGTCTATCTCATATGTACTGCAAAGGTATTGATTTTTGTTTGATATTGCTCCTTGCTTGCTCCTTGTCGTAGATTAATTTTCACACAGGAATTTTTGTTCTCTTTCTATAGGGGCTTGAAACAATCCATTTATTGGAAACAATTAAAGACGGAGCTGGTTTGCCCCAGTGCTTTTTAAGAAACAGGGCAATTATTTTATCTCCACAAAGGCTCTTGTTCCCAATTATGAGGAAAGCCTAATAAACGAGTTCTTACTGATGGGTATTTCGATAAAAGCTGCTTGAAATCTGCAACAAAAGTGTTGCCCATAGAAATGGAGTTAAGCCAATACACCACATAGCAGAGTTGCGGATAAAGTGTTTGTTCACGGAACGAGAAATCCGTAATCCATGTGTTTGGCATACGCATAGGCATCATTGGCTTGACAGGAAAGACCCGATTTGACAGTCTTGAATGATGGGCGCAGCAATTACGAAGTACGGGTCTGGGTACGGATTAAAAGGCTAAGTGATTATTTTCAGTCATTTAGCCTTTTTAATTATCTAATTTTTCCCCACATTTTCCCCACAGCTGTCTATTTATATATTTTTATATATTTTAGAAACATATTTTTCCGTAAAGTTATGTACCTTTGTCGGCAAATAAAGATATTCTCGTCAAACAAATATAAATAATATAAACATGGAAAAAAACAGAAAAAAACAAATCGTAGTTTTGAGTATAGCTTTAGTTTGCATTTTCATCTTGGTATTTTCATTGTTCCATAAATCAGCGACAAAAGATAGCGCAAATCCTCCTTTAACAAATGTTTTGACTGATAGCATTTCTCAAATTGTCTCAGCTTGTCCTGGCGAAATTGGTGTGGCGGTTATTGTTAATAACAGAGATACGGTTAAGGTCAATAATAAGAGTGTTTATCCTATGATGAGTGTGTTTAAGGTTCATCAGGCATTAGCTCTTTGTAATGACTTTGACAATAAAGGAATTTCACTTGATACCTTAGTAAATATAAATAGGGATAAACTTGACCCAAAGACTTGGAGTCCTATGCTGAAAGATTATTCAGGGCCAGTCATATCATTGACAGTGAGAGATTTGCTGCGTTATACTCTTACTCAGAGTGACAACAATGCAAGCAACCTTATGTTTAAGGATATGGTTAATGTCGCTCAAACAGATAGTTTTATAGCCACACTCATTCCTCGTTCAAGTTTTCAGATAGCTTATACGGAAGAGGAAATGTCGGCTGACCATAACAAGGCTTACTCTAACTATACATCTCCTCTTGGTGCTGCAATGTTGATGAATCGTTTGTTTACTGAAGGTCTTATCGATGATGAGAAACAAAGTTTCATTAAGAATACGTTAAAAGAATGCAAAACAGGTGTAGATAGGATAGCAGCTCCACTTCTTGATAAAGAAGGGGTTGTTATAGCGCATAAGACAGGTTCAGGTGATGTTAATGAAAATGGTGTTCTTGCAGCTCACAATGATGTTGCCTATATATGTCTGCCTAATAATATCAGTTATACCTTAGCGGTATTTGTTAAGGATTTCAAGGGAAATGAATCACAAGCGTCACAATATGTTGCGCATATATCAGCTGTAGTATATTCTTTATTAATGCAAACTTCAGTAAAATCTTAAACTGCACTTGCTT
>OWJF01001288.1_pt1 | contig 10815 bp, 6 predicted proteins | sample 1732941 | NCBI WGS metagenome assembly OWJF01 (sample SAMN05065770, study PRJEB22554) | human gut metagenome | biome: ENVO:2100002; feature: ENVO:00000062; material: ENVO:00002003 | host: Homo sapiens | place: USA
TCAAATCGCCATCATACTTCCACATCCAGACATCCAAACCATTCTTCTTCACACCGATCTTGGTACAAGCTACACCAGGCCAACCACCAGCATATTCCACTGGACCATTACTCCAAGCGTAAGCATGAACATTACTCCAGTCTGCAGGAGCGAGGAAGTAAGCGAAGATACCTGTTGGAGTAGGAATAACTACCTCTTTGATCTTGTTGAAGGTAGCAGTACCAGTCTTAGCCTTATCCTCTGCATTAGTTGCGCTCCAAGTTACAGTCTTGCTCTCGCCTTCCATCATGTCAGCACCGAGAGTGAAGGTAACTGGCTTACCAGGAGTAAGAGCCACCTGCTGGCCATCGCCAATCTTATACCAACCGCTCTTGGCATTGTCGCTCAATGTAGCTGTTACAGTAACACTCTTCTCGAAGTCACCACCGTTAGGACTCAAAGTAACCTTGGCTGTAGTGTTGACAGGAGCATCGAGCGTCTTGACATTTGAACCACCGTCATACTCCAAGTAGATATCGCCTGTGATACCAGTGATGTCACTTGACTGCTTGTCATTACCATTATTCAGAATCACATTGAAGCTCTCTACTCCATCGAAAGTCTTGTACCAGTAGTTGACACCACCAATCTCTTCAGGACCATCCATGGTCTTACCGTGCCATGCACCTGTCAACTCCTTAGCTGGAGTACCAGGAACCCAAGCATAGATAGTTGGAGCCTTGTCTGCCTTTACATATACGGTGATAGATGCGTTAGGATCCACCTTGGTGAAGGATACAGAACCATTCTTCTCACTCTTGTCGTTCTTAGCATACCATGTTACAGTCTTGGTCTGCTTGAAGTTCATGTCTTCACCGATAGTGAATGTCTTGGTCTCGCCAGGAGCCAACTCTTCCTTGTCCTTACCTTCTACCTGGAACCAACCAGATGTTGCCTTACCGCTAAGGCTTACCTCTACAGTAACAGTATTGGTGCGGAAAGTACCACCAGCCTGAGAGAACTTCAAACCAAACTCATTAGTCTGTGGCTCAACCCATGTTGTACCATCTTCCTCATGACCATCGTAAGCCTGTTCAGCCTCTGACTTAGACTTAGGAGTCTCGTTATAGATGAAAGGACCATCCTCACCTATCTGACCGCCCTTCCAGTCCTTCACGAGAACACGGAGCTGACCCTGAGTAGCAGGAGCATCAACGGTGATAGTAGTACCAGTGTAAGTCTTGCCTGTAACCACGTCGGTATAAGTACCATCAGGGCAATCTGTGAATGTAGCACCACCATTGATGGCTACGAGTGCATAGCTGTCATTCTTATAAGCACGCTTGAAGGCGATACCGCCTTCAGCAGGAGTACAACCATCGTCGGTCCACTGACCCTTACGCAAAGCAGGAACAGCCTGACGGATCTTGTTCAGACGGATGAGGTGCTGAGCGACATCATGATTCAATGTAGCAGCCACATTACCTGTTGCCTTGTAGTCACCGAAATCAGATGCTTCTACATCACCAGTGAGGTAACCACCGAAGTAAGCACGACCAGTTTCTGAAAGAGGACCGTGAGGACCTCTGTCAATCGGAGCACCGCGACGGAAACCAACCTCAGAACCATAATAGAGACATGGAATACCACGGAAGGTAAACATCAGAGAGAGATTCTCTGCCCACTGAGCATCATCACCAGAGAAACGGAATTGGTCGTTGGTTTGCTGAGGACCGTAGTCGTGGCTATCAACATATACCACATTATAGGTAGCATCATTATATCTCTTGTCACCTGACTTTGCCAAACCGTATGCGGCGGCAGCATTACCGAAGTTGTAGTGCAATGGGAAGTCGATCACATGGAAACCACTTGCCTGAGAATAGTCTGGCTCATGCCACTTACCATTCACCATAAAGGTATTGTCGCTTGTTGGTGTTGGGGCATTGTCTGACTCACAGAGAGCCATCTGATGGTCATCCACACCTGTACCGCCATTGGCTTTATCAAAGAGTACCTGTGTATCCCAGTATTTCTGGCTGCCATCCCATTTGTCGAGCAACTCCTGTGGAGCCTGCCATGTGTAATAATAGCAAGAGAGGTTATCCTGACCACGGTATGTGACATCACTGTAACGAGCACAAACCTCACCATACATGAAGAAAGGTGCCTTGTTCAATCGCTTGTCCTCATACTGCTTACCGAGGGCTGTAAACTGAGGAATGAACTGCTTGCAGAAGGTAAGACGTGAGATGTGACCGGATGTATCGATACGGAATCCATCCACACCCATCTTGATGAAGCTGCCATAGCACTTTACGAGATAATCTGCTACGTAGTCGTTCTCGGTGTTCAGATCAACGCAGTCGCCTGCAATCTGAGCCCACCAGCGGTTAGGATAATCCCAGTTGAAGTCACCAAAATGGTGCCAGTAGTTGTGAACATCCTCGTTCTTACCACGGACGTTCTTCAACAAGCCAAGACGACGCTGATACTGCTCATAAGGGACACTTGTAAGGTAGTCGGAACCCAACTTCTCCTCGTTAGGAATCATACAAGCATTGATGAGTGCCTGAGTTTCCAAGTCGGTATTACGGTCAAACTCCTTGCAGAGTGTCTGCTCACCGAAGTTACCGGTATGGTTGAGCACGATGTCGAGGATAATCTTGATACCCTTTTCGTGTGCCTTGTCGATAAGTTCCTGGAACATGGCGTCACCGTCCTTGCTGCCATCGCTGCTCTGATAACGGCAGTCTACATGCTGGAAATCCATGGCATGATAACCGTGGTAGTCGTAACCGGATGCGTTCTGCACTACTGGTGTAATCCAAATGGCAGTGAAACCCAAAGCCTTGATGTAGTCGAGCTTGTCGATGACACCCTGGAAGTCGCCTCGCCAGCAAGGGTCTTTTGTTTCAATCTGCGCTGACTGGTTATCCCAGCAGAGCACATTGTTACCTGTATCACCATCGTAGAAACGAGTGGTCATCATGAAATAAATACTTTCGTCTCGGAAGTCAGTACGATTGCTGGTAAACGTATCCGTTGCCATCGTCTGCAAGGAGACCAACATGAGCATAAGGACTGCCCATAGCCTAAATGTAAATTTCCTCATAAGATAGACTGGTTATTTAATTTTTAGTTAGTGATGAATATCTATGTTAGTTATTTGATTGTTAATATCTTTCGTTGCTACAAAATTACTCATTATATATATAAGGTGATAGAATATATGCAAAAAAGAACGAATAATTATGTGCAATCGATTGCATCATAACGTAAAATATTATTACGCAATCGATTGCATGGAATATTTCAAAGATTTCTACTAAAAAGCTTGCATAATTCAAAGAGGGTGTGTCATAAAAAATCCTAAGAAGCTTATGATACACCCTCTAATATCTTAACCGAAAAACTATTGTAACATAGCATTCATGCTAATTAACTTCTTTCCAATCGATGAGTCCCTTACCCATATCATCCAATTCAACAGCCAAAGCTATAACCTTTCGACCATCAGCTTTAAATGGTTCAACATACTGTCTGTCTTTTATCTGATGCTCAGCCGCCTTAACACCACCATTATTAGTAAGTTTAAGCTCAAACACATAAATAATACGACGAGTAAAAACCACCATATCTATCCTGCCAGTAGAGATTTGCTTTTCTACTTCAACCTTGAAACCTATAGCATTAAAAATGGTACTAATGATAAGACGATAACGTTCTTCCATATCCATGCTTGCCAACTTTTTATTGCTATAGGGCACATCAGCTATCAAAGCCTTCAGGGCTTTCTTGGCTTCATCAAGATTACCATCTTGCATCATCTTTAAAAGAATATTCTGTGTGGTAATAGCCTGAGCTTTTGTCTTCAAAGTCAAAGCCGGTACTACTATTTTGTAGAGCGCTTTCCTTACTTCAAAGTTAGGAATACCTAAAGTATAAACACCCTCATCATAATCCTTGATGGTCAGATAACCGGATTGATAAAGGAAGAGTTCTGTTCCTCCATCAGAAACATCAGAAGTCTCCAAAGTATCACGGTCAATATAGCAATGATCGAAATGCTCCAACTGAATTTCCATATCACTGACAAACTTAGGCAATAAAGACGTAGCACCAGAAGCAGCCCAGTAGTTTTTCAGTTCTTTATCAGCCAAAGCATTGAGCAGACTGAACGGATTGAAAATATCAACAGGACTGTTCTTGCAGAAATGATAACCGTCATAATAAGCCTTCAACTGCAGAATCGTTTCTTCCGGAGTCCAACCATTGTGTTCTCCCATAACCTCAATTTCAGGCATGAAATTGTTCACCACTTCCTCTTTCGTAATACCACAGATAGCAGCATAAGGAGGATCAAAACTGATATTACTCAAATTGTTCAAAACCGAGAACAAGGAGATTTGAGTAAACTTGGTAATACCCGTGATGAAGACAAATTTCTCGTATGCGTCATCAGCTTTGAGAATAGCAAAAACACTACGATAGATAGAGGTACAATCTTCATGATGAGGAGTTTTCCAGGAATGCTGCAAGGGCGAGTCGTATTCGTCGATGAGAATCGCCACCTGAAGCCCGGTTTTATTGTATGCAGTCTGAATGATAGCATCAAAACGGTCGGCAAGAGAACTGTCCTGTCGTACAGCAATATCATACTCCGACTCAAGTTGATGGAAGGCATTGTCCAGATAGCTCCGCACACCTTCCGGTGTAGCTCCTGCCTGACTCATATCCAGTCGGATGACAGGACGCTTCACCCATTCCTTTTCCAAATCCATGATTTTCAGTCCTTCGAAAAGTTCCTTTCTACCCTCGAAATAAGTCTGCAAAGTATCCACCAACAATGATTTACCGAAACGTCTTGGACGGCTCAGGTAATTATATGTTTTATTGCTATTAACAAGATTCCAGATAATCTCTGTCTTGTCAACATAGAGCAGACCTTCCTTTCGAATTTTCTCAAAAGACTGTATGCCTACAGGTAATATTCTATTATTAGTTTCTCCCATATATGATTTCTATGAAAATAACTTCACGATGCAAAGTTAAGGAAAAGATTTGAAAAAGGCAAACTTTCAACATGTTATTTTTTTGCAGCATCCAACCATTTATATATTGTCGTTACTAAAGCATAAACTTTTTGAATAGAAAAGCCTCGAAATATGAAAGCGGCTTCGATATTATACTCAAGTTTCGCAAGTTCAGAAGTTAAAGAATTTAAAGAAGTTAGAGAAGTTAAAGCCATATGCTTTACAGCTAAATCTTCAACCAAAAAGGCTGTTGGCTATAACTTCTAACGACCAAAGGGAGTGATAACAGAAAAGAGGACTGCATCTCTGCAGCCCTCTTTAATGATAATAGCGATTAATAAACTAATTAAACTAACCCTTTAATTAATTTTACACTTTTCTCAACCTATTCTTACTATTTACTGAAAATGTAATGAAGCCTAATCATCAGTCTTCCCAGGGTGATTTACCCTTAGGCCAAGCTGTGTTGTCAAAACTGTCGTCGGTGAAGTCGTGCTGTTTGGAGAATGTGATAAAAACATCATTCTGTCCTTTTTGAGCACCAGGCGAACCTACTAAGAGTTGTGACTCCACAACTACAAAACTTACTGAAACATTCGGTTGTATATATTTCTTTTTCATTTTACTCTTCGCTTACTTGTTCTACAATGTTTATATTTACTTAACCACGAACTTTCTGCCGTTGTGGATATAGATACCACCTGCTGTAGGCTTCTCTACCTGCTGACCACTTAGGGTGTAGTATTTGCCGTCATTCAACTTAGTGCTCTGATTTACCACCTCGTTGATACCTGTTGTACCGCCAACATTGGCAAAGTCGAATATGACTCCAGGAACCATCTTAGCATGAGTAACAGGATTAAATTGATCATTTCTGGTTCCAACTCCTAAGATATCTGCAGTTTCCTTGTCTATAGACAAATAGCAGCTATTGCTGTAGAAGTTTCCTTTACCATTAGAAATCCAGAAGCCCATAAAGAAATCATTTTCATTTTCACAGTCTATTCCAACTGATTTACCTTTACCTGCACCAAACAAGTAGTTATAAGTTACTTTACCATCTACTATCTCTGAAGTTGGAACTACCCGTGCATAAGTGAGAGGCTGCAACTTACTTGTTACAGAAGTTCCTGAAGTTTCTTCATTAGCATTATACTCAGACATTGGAACAACAACAGTATTCAAAGATGTGAGTGAGGTACGCTTATGGAACACAGCACCACCTTCTATGTCTGCAGCTTCCTTCTTAGTACCAAGAATAACACCTATATTAGCAGGGATGACATTATATTTACCAGATTTATCCTTAGAATCAAGCAGATTCAAATGAAGAGTCACTGCGTTATGAGCTTTATCTGCCGAGAGTTGATCTACTACGTAAATATCTATATCCTTAGACACCTTCCATGCCTTACCATCACTCCAAGTTCTGAGGAACTTATATGCACCCACATTTTGAATAACACGTTTGTTATCTTCGCTCTTGTAAACAATGTTCACACAGTCGCGCAACTCCAACTCACTGTTCTCGGAGATGGTGTAATAATAGTCAGTAACTGGTTTACCATCAACGTTATATGTATAGAAGTAAAGACGTACGGTCCATCTACCAGCAGGACGGTTCCAGATGATATGATATTTAGCATCGCTGAAATCACCAGCTTTAGTATAATTTACCTGATTAGGATCATTAGCATCAGCAGAATGTCCAGTAGGACCCGACTTATAAGGTGTCTTAGCCATCTTGTCAGGTTCTGTTCCATCAGTATCCTCAAACCAGTTGATTTTAGGATCATGGTTACCTACGAATCTGAAATGCTTTTCACCATCACCAACTGTTGTTACTACAGTAGTCGTATAGCACTGCTCAACATCATCGTAAATCATATCTGCTGCCTTTGAGGTGAAATCCCATGAACCATCTTTATTATTAAATGTACCAGGAATAGCATCACCTACCATAGATACAGAATTAATTTTTACAGTTCCATCTGCGCGTTCTACCATCCCACTAAAACCAAGGTGTTTATCATTAGCTGCAAGATTGTCAAAACCTTTGGAAGGATTATATTCAACGACGATATTACCCAAATCACCACCAGGCATTGGCTTTTCATTAGGAGAGAATAGATGGGTATTTTTACTTTTATCATAGGCTGAGCCACCATTACCTTGCAAAAACAGTTTGTTTGTTGTTGGAACATAGTCTTTACCATTCGTCTTAGTTCCATAATCATGTTCTGTATATAAAACATAATTTTGTGATTTCAAATAATTTGAAATAACATAATAATTGAGATCTGCTGAAAAGTTTACAGAAGCATAGAACTTATTACTAAATTTATTAGAGTGTTGACTAGTGTCGAAAGCATCATAAACAGGCATGGCTGTTGCATTTGGCGCATCACTGATAAAGTAAGCTACACGCCTATCACTATCATGTTCAATCTTCCACTTCTTAACTTCATGAGTCGTAGCGTCGACAGCAATATACAGATTATACATACCATCAGAATATTCATCGTACGTTTCATTACGACTGGCAAAATTCCAATAATTGCTATTCTCTTGAGTAATAGGATCACAAACATTAGCCTTGGCATCAGCCCACTCTGTAGACGTATCCGTATTTGGGCAAGTTCTACTGATACCCTTTGTAGTTCCTGGACCAAAGATATTTTTTGTTTTTCCGAACTCATCGACATACATCACCTGTGCATGAGCTGTAAGAGAAGCAGGAATCTCCACCTTATATACTTCATAGACCTTTCCGCTTTCAATTTTATCATCATTCTTCTGCTGCTGGAACTTGAACACAGCATCATCATAAGTTATTAGATCACCATGATCAACATTCTCTTTCGGTTGAAAGCTGAAGAAGTTACCAGCGAGATAGAATCCCTGAGAGTAAGCACGACCTTTAAGACGATTCTCTGACACAGTATTCCAAGCAATGGTTGTGCTGCCGCTGTCATCACCGCTACCGCTTCCTGAAGAAGTTATTTTACCATTTTTGTTATAGGAGGCACCGTCTTCTATAATCCATTTTACACCTTCTGCAGGATACTGTTTACCATTACCTTTTCCATTATTGAATACAACGTAGGCATTAGCTAAATTGTCATCCAAAGTGAAAGTCCACGTAGCCACTCTTTGTCCGTCAGCATTCGTCGTAATAGTTTTACACGGAGTTCCTCCCCAGTCGGGACCTATTTGTCCACCATCACTATAAACATAAGCCCAAATTCCACCCCAGTTCTCATCATCGATGTAGCTGATAGTGACAGTTTTAGCCTTCATTTTCAGTGGTATGCTCATTAAGATGCATAACACCATCATCATTAGTGTAAATCTTTTCTTCATATTTTTATAGTTTTAAACTTTATGTTTAGCTTTTAGTTAACTCGTCATTTCCTGTAGGTTTTACTTTCCTTGTTTTCCCAAACCAATGAATTCCATCGGTATGGATAACTACATTGTTCTTAATTGAAAGAATAATAAGTTAGTTAGAAACAACAATTTTCCTTTGCTCAATATTTCAGTTTAACGAATTGCAGTCCTTTCCTGCAACGCCCGTAGGCGATTTTATCGGTTCACTTTTCTTTTTCGCTGCAAATATATAAAAAATGTAAAAGTCAAGGTACGATTACAAGGTATTTTTTGCGCAAATATCTGTGCAAACGATTACACTGGCATTCATGTCAAAAGGTTCGCATGTAAGGAAGTTAGTACATCTCGGCAAGTCACAGAGATGTCTCAATGACTTACCGAGAAATCTCTGTTAGTCATTAAGCTTTCAGCTGCTGCATCTGCTCCGCAGACAGACCAGTAATTTCCATCACCGACGATGCATCCATTCCCTTTGCCAGCATCTTTCTGGCAATCTCAAGGCTTCGCTGCTTCATACCTTTCTCCATGCCTTGCTTCATGCCCTTCTCCATACCTTCAGCGATTCCTTCGCGCTTGGCTGTATCCACGGAATTCTTAATGTCACGATAAGCCTTTTTACTGGCTTCATACTCCCGCATTTCCAGCGGAGAAAACTTGGCTATCTCTGCTTCCTCGAAGAGGCGGTCGAAAACCTTGTCGCACAGTTCTTTAGGTCGTTGACTAAGCTTATAGAGGTTCTTCAGTGCATAGAGCCACTTTTCGTAAAGCGTCTGCAACTCATCCAGCTTCTTATCAAACTTCGCAATCTCGACATAAATGAACTCAAGCTTGTCATAAAAGACCTTGTGAGTAGCTGTGTCGCACAACTGCACATGATGGCGGATTTTTTCCTTGTCGAAGGCATCGTCGTTCATGCTGAAATTGAGCAACGCAACGGTATAGACATGATTCAGTTTGAAATCCCAGTCATCCCCCTTGGGCGCCTGTTCTCGAATAGGAAATGTGGAATAGAACAGGGAGCGGTCCTTGAAATACGTCTGATAAGCGTTCTGCATCTCAACGATGAACTTCTCACCGTTTTCGCCCTCACAATATACATCAAAGATGGCTCTGCGGTCGGTGTAGACATCGCCCACATGCTCCGGGTTAAGATACGACACATCCTTCACAACCTGTTTACCATTAAACAAGCTGTTGAGAAAACAAATCAGCAAATCCTTATTGGGAGCCGATCCAAAAATTCGCTTGAAACCAAAGTCGGTTAGCAAACTAATATATCTTTCTTCTACCTGTTCCATTATCGTTTGTTTTCTAAAATCTTATGCAAAGACAGCACTATCGAGCGCAATGAAAGCTATCTTTCAGATTGCCCAATGCAGGATATCTTATGCAAAATTACGTTTTTATTTTGAAACCAACAAGGATTTATCTAAGAAAGTTGCTTCAAAAATCTGAGGAATCTGCGTGAGAGCTTATCTGTCCCTTCCTTTTAATTCCGTTACCTTAAAACACTTTCTTCCAATCTACCAAACCCTTTCCCCTATCATCCAACTCTATGGCGAGGGCGATGACCTTGCGCTTGTCGGCCTTGAAAGGCTCGGCATACTGCTTGGCTCCGATTTGCTCTGCTGCAGCATCCACACCACCATTGTCGCTCAACTTCAACTCCAGGACGTAGATATATTGGGTGGTTTCCACCACCATGTCTATCCTGCCCGTAGCAATCATCTTTTCCACTTCCACCCTGCAACCGATGGCATTGAATATGGTGCTCATAATCAAGCGATAACGCTCCTCCATGTCCATACTGGCGAGCTTCTTGTTGCTGTAGGGCACATCCGCAATGAGGGCTTTCAGGCATTTCATGGCTTCGGGAAGATTGCCAAGCTTCAGCGAATACAACAACATATTCTGAGTAGTTATCACTTGGGCATTCGTTTTCAACGTCAAGGCAGGCAAAACAATCCTATAGAGAGCCTTACGGACTTCATAGTTTGGAATGCCAAGCAGATAGATATCATCCATATACCCTTTTATCGTAAGATAGCCCGACTGATAGAGGAATAGCTCGGCGCCGCCACCTGTTACGTCGGAAGTCTCCAATGTATCGCAGTCTACCGGACAATTTTCAAAATCCTTCAAACGAATTTCCATATTATCCACAAATTTAGGCAACATGGAGGTTGCACCCGATGAAGCCCAGTAGTTCTTCAGTTTGGAATCTGCCAGGGCATTGATAAGACTGAAGGGATTGAATACATCCACCATATTCTCATGACAGAAATGATAACCATCATAGTAGGCTGCCAGTTGTGCCACTGCCTCGTCGAGGTTCCAATCGTTCTTTGCAGCCAGCTTATTGATTTCCGGCTTGAAATCACGTAAGACTTCTTCCTTGGTAATACCGCAA
>OWJF01001290.1_pt1 | contig 10793 bp, 12 predicted proteins | sample 1732941 | NCBI WGS metagenome assembly OWJF01 (sample SAMN05065770, study PRJEB22554) | human gut metagenome | biome: ENVO:2100002; feature: ENVO:00000062; material: ENVO:00002003 | host: Homo sapiens | place: USA
ACGAGATGCAGCGTAGTCTCGTGGGCTCGGAGATGTGTATAAGAGACAGTATTATTAACAATAGCTCTTATTATCCTGTTGTTGGTCACAACAGTATGGCTTAATATAGAATGCAATCATCTTAAGTACAAAAACAAATTTCTCATGCGTAGTTTAAATCAAATAGATGATGCCAGAATCAACTATCATCGTCATAAGAATATTAATGATAATTATGAGTTGTTCTATAGAAGAAAACTTCTCAGTATCCTTGACGATAATCTCATAACATTGTTTCACCATTAAAACTCAAGTATTATGTTCTATATCCCAAAGTCAAATGTTCAGCTCATAGCACGCTGTACATACAACCCTATCACTAACAAAGTAAAGTTCGAGAATTTCTCAAAATACTACTCCAATGCCAAGAACTAAAAGGTACATCACTTTCTATAAGATTTACTACATCAGCTTTCTTCCGTATGTCCATGAGTAAGGCATGATGTGTACCAGAAGCTGGTTCCCGTGTCTTAAACTTGGTTTCCGACATATTCTTCAGCGCAAGGCTACCTTCTTCATTATAGAGAAGGTAAAGCCTAAGTCTTCCTCATATTCCCATTAAGACGTTCTTAGTCTCTTGGTTATATGTTTTACATTATTATCAATATAGTGTATCTTTGTATTGTTGTTGTTTTGAGTTAGTAATAAGTAACATGCTATATTGCGATGTTTTTAATTTGTCTGCTTCTGCCATTCGTGAGAACAGCAGAAGCTTTTTGCTCCCTTAGCTCAGTTGGATAGAGCACAGGTTTCCTAAACCTGGTGTCATTGGTTCAAGCCCAATAGGGAGTACTTTGTAGTCATAATTTTTTTTAGTTTTTTATTTCCGTATAGATTACTATTTTAGCCATCACTGTTGTGAAACAGGGATGGTTTTTCAGTTTACAGACTTATTACATGTTATGTTTTTCATATTCAATATATCAACTTAAAATTCCAAACATTATGGTAGCACATTTCAACAATTATGACCCTTTCAAGGAAGAGTCATATCTTAAAGCAATGGCTGAAAATCTTCCTTCTAAGGAGATAGAAGATTATTTCCTTGAAGAGGAAGCTGATAGTTATCTTTCATCACTCGAAGCTCATGAATCAATATTCTGACAACAATATACCTGAAATATGGTATTCTTAAAACTTACACAAATATGACAAGAGAAGAAGCTTATTCTCAATGCCTTACTGCTTTAGACAAGTCCAACTTCACCCTAGTTGAACTTCCTACTGGCTATGGTAAGAGCTACATTTCCATAAGAATGACAAACCATATTATAGAAACCTCTTGTAAGAACAAATCAGAAGTTTCCATACTTCTGCTTGTAGCCAAAACTGCTCATAAAGGTACTTGGAAGGATGAGTTGGCTAAGTGGGGAGGCATTAAGGGTAATGCTCATCTTATTATTGAGTGTTATGAGTCACTTCATAAGCACATTGACGAATATTTTGACATCATCATTATGGATGAATGTCATCACCTCAACAGTGACCTCCGACATGACCTCTTTAGCACTATCTCTTTTGGCAATGTCATTGGTCTCAGTGCCACAATCCCTCAAAAACTCAAGCAGTATTTCCTTTATAAGTATCATGCACAGACTGTATTGTGTAACATCACTGATGCCATTAAGGATGGTGTTCTTCCTGAACCTCAGATTATTCTCTATCCTCTTGAGCTTGACAATGTTCATCTTACAGAGACTATAGAGATTAATCCCAAGGCTAAAGGTTCTCTTTATCATGGTTCTTTCTCTAAGCTTTGGAGCTATCGTAAGATGAAAGTACATGCTCACATCTCCTGTACTCAACGTCAGAAACTTAATGACATGAACTCTCAGATTTTATTTCAAAAGAACTCTTTTATGCGTACTCATAAAGAATATACCAAGAACAAATGGCTTTTCTCATGTGGTGAACGTATTAAGTATCTTGCCAATCTCAAGAATAGTATTGTTAAAGATATACTTTCCATTCTTGCTGATGAGCGTACTCTTACTTTCTGCAAAACCATTGAGCAAGCTGAATGTCTTGGTAAGTATTGCATACATTCCAAGAATCCTGATTCTGAGTTAATATACAAGAATTTTAATGATAAGAAGATTAATCATATCACTTCTGTCAACATTCTTAATGAGAATGCCAATCTTGTAGATTGCAAGTATGCCATCTTTGCCAATTATTCCTCGTCTGAGGTATGCAGTGTACAAAGATGTGGACGTGCCTTAAGACATAAATCTCCAGTTATCATTATGCCTTTCTACAGAAACACTCGTGAACAGGAAATACTTTTAGATATGATAAAGGACTTTAATCCTGACTCTATCCATACAGTCAATTCTCTTACTGAACTTCAAAATTTCTTAAAGAAATAGTTTTAACTTCTTTGCATTTTCAAAAGGTTTTTGTTACTTTGTCATAAATATAATCTTAATTCACAGTAAAACTTAAAAGCCTTGGCTCAAAATGGCTCATTAAAGCTCATTAAGGCTTATAAAAAACTCAAAAAAAAAGAAAGAAACCTATTATGCCAAATAACAATACCCTAAGAGAGTTTTCTTACTCTCGTCCTATCACATACAAAGGAGTCCCCTACCCTTCTGCTCCAGCCAACATACTGACAGATGGGCAGCAGACTCCTGTTAATGTGTTTGCAGATGCCAATGGCAACTATTATGTCTTAGATAACAATGGCTCAGCTAAGTCTGTTATGCCAGTCCATACCCTTGATGAAGTAGTTGTCACTCCTTCAAAGGAGAATCTTCTGTCTGCACAGTTTAATGAATATATTACACAAAGTAATGATAAGACACAGGTGCTTGATACTCCTCATAGGGAGTACAATCCTCATTTGAAAAATAAGGCTATCAAGGGTGCTCTCTCCCATAATCTTTGGGAGCAAGAGCATTCTAACCTTTCTGCATGGAGTCAGGCTCTTTCAGCAGTACCCTTTGCAGTAGCCTCTGTTCCTCTTGTAGAAGCATTAGGTCAAGCAGCCTTGGCTACTACAGCAGGACAGACTGCAAGAGCTGGTATAGCCTCCCTTATGTCCAATCCTATTGTAGATGCTGCCAATACTGGCTTAGGTCTTGGTTTTGCAGCCAAGGGTGCCTATGATGTCAGTCAAGGGGAATTTACCCCTGAGACTGCTTTTGAATTACTTCCTTTGACTCAAACTGCCAAACCGATAGTCAATGTAACCAAGAAATTAAGTGATGCTGCTTGGCATAGTACTTATGCTCAATATCCAAGATATTATGCAGGAAAACTCTATTATGGAACAGATGTAGAGATACCTACCTTATATCGTAAGATAAAGAGTACTCCTATAGTTAAAGATGGTAAAGTACAGATAACTACTCCTAACAACAGATTTGCATACATAAGTAATGGTGAAGAAAATCCTATAATAACTAATATGACTACAGATGTCCCTGTAAGATCTAATAATGGAGGTAATTGGGATAGTGCAGATGTATTGGCTTTTCCAGGAAAAACATTGTTAGGAAAGAATGTTATTTCAACAAGACCTTCTGATACTTTTACCTTTGGAGATAACATTACAGTACCAGCATCCAAAGTAACTTTCTACTCTGGTGATAAGAATATTCTTGCTAAAACTGAGAAAGAAGGAATAAGGACTGTGACAACTCCTATTCTACAGAAAGTTATTGATGATGCAGAAGAACTTGCTAATTCTACAGGAATCCAATTAAAAAAGCCTAATTATGATGCTTATACTAATGAGATGCAAAAGCTTACAAGAGAAAATCATAAGTCTCCTACATTGAAAGATTATAAATTTATGGATTGGGTATTTCAACCTAAATATAAGAGTGAAGTATATCCTTTTCAAGATTTATCTAATATCCAAATGGATGATTTGGAACTTCTTCCAGAAATTATTCTCAAGAGATTGGGAAATACAACGTCAAGAAAATCTCTTTTAAATCCTAAAGAGTGGAGGAATGTTCTATATGATCCAGCAACAACTGCTGAGGAGAATTTCAGAAGCTTTAAAGGAATTGACTTAAAGAAAAAAAGAACAAAAAAATAATAGTTAAATAACAATTAAGTAATTATGGAAGAACTAATCTGTGATGTATGTAATATAATAACAACTGTAGAAGCTAATGGTAAGAAGCTTATTGTGTTTTATAATAAGACTGAAGATGGTTTATTTTACCAATTCTCATTTAGAAGAAAAACACAAGAAGATATGGAAGATTTTATTAAGCAGAACCCACAGGAAGTTTATAAAAACTTCGTAAAAGAGTATAAGAATAATATATACTTGCTAAATGTTGCGATGGTGGATAACATGGGAAGTATGAGTATGAAGGAACAAGCAAGAGAAATAGAACCTTTCTTACCTGTTATCCAAGAATTCATAATGCAAGCTTGGACATAATCACTTGATTTTATAAATTAATAGATAAATATATTTTATACACCAACTACATTTGAAGATAAGTTCTCTATATTAGTAAGGAACTTCTTTATAAGAGAATTATTAAAAAAGAAAAAACAAATAGTATGGAGAGTATGTCAAATAGAGAGTACCATTTACACTTAGTATCAATTTGTATTTTCAATGAGGTATTCTACTCTATGTCACTGCAAGATAGAATACGTTATGATTTAGGTTATATTTGTTTTTCTATTAGTAGTTATGATAAAGAGTTAGATGCTTTGTCTGACAAGGAGTTGGAAGATAAAATAAAATCTATAGAGAAGCCACAATGGTACGATAAGTATGAGTATATTATAAAAAGGAATAAAAATCTTTTAAGAATACTATACTACTTTCCTACTCTCAAAGTGGTAAACATTCTCTACGAAAAACTAAAACAAAGTGAACATAGTATGAATATAGAGAAGAATCAAACAAATGAAATACAATATCAACCTCTTGTATTTTCTTATCTTCATACAAAACTAAGATACTCTCTTTCATTTAGACAAAGAGTAGAGTTTAATTTAGGAATTGTTGATTATTTATTTGATACTGATGACAAAGAACTAAATGCTCTATCAGAAAAAGAACTTGAAGATATGATTAATTCACTTAAAGCTCCATGGTGGAATAAAATATATGAATTAATATTTGAATATCACACTTCTCTTTTAGCAATTATTTGGCTATTGCTAAATCTAAAAATAATTCTAAAGTCAAAGAAACATAAAAAACAATAGAACTAAGGCACAGCTCCTCCCAAGGGGTTGTGCTTTTTGCGTTTATAAAGGTTTAAACAATCATACGTTATGAAATTTACAGTAAATACAGATGTGCTCCAACATGAGCACTTTACTATAGGTGACTTCCTTGTATTACTTATAGGTTATTATGGTATCAACTACAAGGAATGTCTTGATAAGATGTTGACAAATAAGCTTGTCAATATTAATGTGTTCAATCCTAATGAAATTGTTCTTTCACATAACACAAAGGATTTGATAACAAGTATTATTATAGCATCTGATGATAGGATAATAAATAGTGGTATTGACTATATTTCATTGGCTAAGAAGCTGCAAGCTCTCTATCCTCAAGGCTGTAAGTCTGGTACAACATATTCTTGGACTGACAAGACTTCTCTCATTGTGCAGAAACTGTGCGCACTTGTAGTTAAATACAACTTTTCATTTACTGAACAGGAGGCTCTGAGGGCTACAGAAGAGTACGTAAAGTCCTTCTCTGATGATAAGAGTCACATGCAGCTGCTCAAATATTTCATTCTCAAGACTACTAAGGATGGTGACATGGAATCAATGTTCATGACAATTATTGAAAATAACAGACAACATGAAGAAAATTGAAATTGACGAGGCTAAGTGCCTCAAACTTGGTCTCACATTGCAGGAGACACTCATTGCTATTGCCATAAGCATGGGCAAGTACAAGGAGACTGCTACCAATATGCTTAATCGTGGCATTATTACACTAGACCTTTTCAAGCAAGGCTCTCCTGACATCACTTCCAAATGGAAGAGTAAAGTTGACAGTTTTCTTGCTTCTGATGAACAGCGACTTGAAACTCTTGCTTTGAAGGTGCAGGATTGTTTTCCTAAACAGAAGCTGATGTATGCTAATGGTAGGGAGTCACCTTTTTATTTCAGATGCAACAAGACTGAAATCAAAAACAAACTCAAGAAGTTTCTTGATATCTATGGTGAAGTGTCTGATGATGACATCATTGATGCCACTAAAAGATATGTTGACACCTATGCTCCTAAAGGCTATGTAGGCATGCGTCTTGCCAAATATTTCATTCTTAAGGACGACAAACGTCTTACTGTTGATGATGAAGTTCATGTTGAACAGCTCTCTGACTTGGCTACTTTCCTTGAAAATAAGTCTGAGAATAAGCCTCAAGACATTGTTAATGGTGATGATTGGTTACTGAATAGCAGGAATTAGGTATGAGTACAAGTCTTATTCAACGAGTATTACAAAATGCTGAAGAACGAAGACAACGCATTCTTAGTGGTAAGGTCAATTGTATTCCTTCTCCCTTCAAGACCTTTCGTTATGACTTCCCTGGAGTTGAGTTAGGTACTTATTATCTTATCTCTGGAGGAGCCAAGGCTTCAAAGTCCAAGATTACCAATTTCCTTTTCCTCTTCAACACTGTTCTTTATGCTTATGAACATCCTGACCTTGTAAGACTTAAGATATTCTATGCTCTTCTTGAGGAGAAGGCTGAAAACATTACTGGTAAGTTCATTTGCTATCTTCTTTACAAGTTGTCTGGAGGTAAGATTAGGATTGACATCAAGACCTTCAAGTCTGTTGATGAGAACAGAGTTCTGCCTAAAGAGATTCTTGATCTTCTTAACACATTAGAGTATCAGTCTATACTTCATTTCTTTGAAGAACATGTAATATGGATTCCTGACAGAAATCCTACTGGCATCTACAATGTTCTGAAGGATTATGCTGAGAAGCATGGTACTACTCATTATAAGAAGGTTAAGGGTTATGACAAGGAGGTATTTGATTGGTATGAACCTGATGACCCTGATGAATATGTTCTTTGTATGATAGACCATATAAGTCTTATATCTACTGAACGCGGTATGGATTTGCGTAATTCTATTAAGAAACTATCTGAATATCTGAAAATTGTTCGCAACAAATTCAATTATATTCCTGTAGTTGTGCAGCAACAAAATTCTGAGACCATTTCTCTTGAAGCCTTCAAAGCCAACAAAATCAGACCTACACAGAAAGGTCTTGCTGATAGTCAGGACCCTGGCAAGGATTGTGATGTAATGCTTGGCATCACTTCTCCCTTTGCTTTTGAACTTAAGGAATATCAGAAGTATGACATTACCAAACTTAGAAGTTGTGTTAGATTCCTTGAAGTTGTATTAGGTAGAGATGGTGAGAGCAATGCCATCATTGGCTTGTACTTTGATGGTGCCACTGGTTTTTATGGTCCTCTTCCTAAGTATGACAATCTTCCTGAGCTTAACAAAGTCTATCAGCTCATTCAAAGAAATCAAGAGAGTACATCTAAGTGATTATCTTCATTCTTCATAGTACATTTTATAGCATCTTGCTTAGGCTTCTTTGTCTAAGTACATTTGCAATCCAATAACAATTTTAATTTAAAAACAAAAAAATGAGTAACATCGTTTTACCTACCCAGCGTAGGAAAGCCACTGACTACAACCCTCGGTTGATGGTCTTGTTTGGCAAACCCAAGTGTGGAAAGTCCACTTTAATGGCAAGTCTTGACAACAATCTTATCATTGACCTTGAGGATGGCTACCGTGCTCTTGATGTCATGGCTGTACAGGCAAGAAATGCTAATGACATCTTTGAAATCCGCAATCTTATTGCACAGAAGAATCATGAGAATGGCGATAAGCCTTTCTATCGCTTCATCACTATTGACAATGCTTCTCGATTGGAAGAAATGGCTGTCTTCTATGCAGCAGTCCTTTATCGTAGAACTCAGATGGGTGCTAATTTTGGCTATAAGAAAGATAAGATTGGCAACATCTTGAAGGATGCCAATGGTGATAAGATTATTGACCCTAAGGCTGATGTCCGTCAATTGCCTAATGGTGCTGGCTATCTTTACATGCGCAATGCCATTAAGGAAATGGTCAATATGTTTCGTCCTTTTTGTGACACTCTCATTCTTGTATGCCATGTCAAGGACAAGCAAATCCGAAAGAATGATGAGGAGACTACAGAGATGGCTGTAGACATTGCAGGAAAGACTGGTGACATTATCTGTGGTGAGGCTGATGCTATTGGCTATATCTCTCGTCAAGCCAACAAGACTCTTATTTCTTTTGTTGGAGGTGATAATGCCATCCGTGGTTCTCGTCCTCTACATCTTAGAGAGAAGGTCTTTCAAGTTGCCGAATCTGATGATAAGGGCAACATCAAGGTTGATATGAGTCCCATTTTCCTTGACACAGAAAAGTAAAAAATAATAAACATTCAAATTAATAAACAACATTTTAAAAAATCAAAAAACAATGGAAAAAAGAATTTCTTACAGTCAGTTTCAGTCAGTTAAGTGTGTAGCCAAGGCTTGTGACCCCCTCATCTCTAAACGTGCTAAGCTTAAGGAGAAGATTGATAAGCTTACAGCTGAGTATGATGGTTGTGACACACAGATTAAGTCTCTTGAGGCTGGTATTGTTACAGTTATTGGTTTCCCTGTAGACATGCTTGTCAAGAAGGTCATTGAGCCTGGCATTGATGTCAATGGCATGCCTAAGAAGACTACCAAGTATCTCCCTACCGACATTGTTTCTTATGATGAGAAACACAAGCAGTACATCATCTCTGTTAATGATGAGACTAAGGAGGCTGTAGCTAAGCCTCATGGTATTATGGATGCTGTTGATGTCAATGAAACTCCTGATACTCCTCAGACTGAAAGTGTAACAGAAGATACAATGCCTGTTGACACCCCAGTATTCGAGTAATGACATTTCTAACAAACAATAAGTAAGTAACAAATATTTAAAAATACAAGACAATTATGGAAATTAATAACAGTTATGTTTTCCTTACCATTGGTAAGACACAGGAGTCTACTGAGACTCAGGAGTTCAAGAAGTATGTTGGTGTTGGCTCTTCTTTTGTAGTGGCTGTCAATCCTACTAAAAAGCAGCTTGAGGAAATCTATGGCCATGAGTTGGCTAATGACCCTGAGTATGTTGTTGATACTGACAATGGCAAGGAAGCTCGTGTTTCATTTGTAGTCAAGACTGACCCTAACATCTGCAATGGCATTGAGATTATCAATCGTGCAATGTTTACTCTTCGCAATGTTCCTGCTTACAACAAGGATGAATCTAAGGTGCAGGTCATTGATAAGTATGGCAACACCACTTGGGCTGACCCTAATGATGCCAAGGCTGGCAAGAAGCTTTTCTCTACTACTGGCAAAGAGTTGAAGATTGATTCTTCTTATCGCATGGCTTGTGTTGGTGAGGCTGACCTTGTTGGTTTCCTCAAAGCTTATCTTGGTGTTGGTGATGCCTTCAACTATGTCAATGGTTCTTGGGTCAAGAAGGACAATGCTGATGACTTCCTCTTTGGACTTGAACATATCAAGGACTATTTCTCTGGTGATTTCTCTGAGGTCAAGGATGCCATTGCTCTTCAGCCAAACAATAAGGTGAAGCTCCTTTATGGTGTGCGCACTACTGATGAGGGCAAGCAGTATCAGACTGTTGCTACACGTAATGGCATGGTTCTCCTCAATAGTGCTGGCTCTAAGGCTCTTGACCGTCTTGAGAAGGAACTTGCCAATGCCAAGAACAATGGTTCTTATGCTTCTACTGACTTCCGTGTGCAGCCTCTTGCAGAGTATTCTGTAGAGCCTACTGACTTCTCTACTGCTCCTGCTGCACCTACTGGTGGTCAGGGGTCTGAGACTTCTATGGGCAATGAATTGCCTTGGAATTATTAATTCTTAAAACTGCTTTATGATAATAATCTTATGATGATAGGCAAGACTTTCCCCAGTATATCTAAAACTGAAATTTTCAGCAAGTTCAGCGAGACACAGGTTCTTTCTGCTGTATTTCCTCAAATTACGTCCATTCCATGCAGGATTTCATCTCCTCTTAGGGAAGACCTTCATCCATCTTTCAGCATTTACATGGACAATGGAGGTCATATTAGGTATAAGGACCATGCTGATTCTTCTGTTCATGGTGGATTGCTCGACCTTCTTTGTGCTTATTGGGATTGTACATTCAATCAGACACTTGAAAAGGTTTGCAACCTCATGATTAAGAATACTGACATCACCATTAAGCCTAAGCAGATACGTACTTTTACAAGAAAGGAGGCAAGCACTCTTACTTCCATTCAAGTCAAAGTACGTCCTTGGCATGATTATGATTATGCCTATTGGGAGTCCTATGGAGTCTCTAAGCAGTGGCTTCATTATGCTGAGATTTACCCTATCTCCTATAAGATTATTATCAAGAAAAGCTCTCCCTCTGACAAGGGACGACAGTATATATTCCATGCTGACAAGTATGCCTACAGCTTCATTGAGAGAAAGGAAGGCAGTGTACAGATGAAAATCTATCAACCTTATAATACTAAAGGATTCAAGTGGTCTTCTAAGATGGATGCTTCTGTCATAGGTCTTTGGACTAAAATTCCTCTTTATGGTGATAAGGTTGTTATCTGTTCTTCCTTAAAAGATGCTTTGTGCATATCCTGTCTCTTATACACATCTGACGCTGCCGACGACTTAATAGGTGTAGAT
>OWJF01001291.1_pt1 | contig 10791 bp, 7 predicted proteins | sample 1732941 | NCBI WGS metagenome assembly OWJF01 (sample SAMN05065770, study PRJEB22554) | human gut metagenome | biome: ENVO:2100002; feature: ENVO:00000062; material: ENVO:00002003 | host: Homo sapiens | place: USA
GTGTTGCCAACTGCGACCCATACTTGTTGCTATCATTCTACAAGCTTGCACGCCAATCGTATGTATTGGCTAAGGCTGAAGGTAAGAAAGGTGCTCGCTACACATTCGACACCAAAGCTAATGCCGACGGCTCGATAAAGACTCTTGCCGTTACAGATGCCAACGGCAACAAGATAACATATACTTTCCGCTATTAATAACCAATAACCCTCTGTATAGATAAAAATATAGATGAAGATAGGAGACATACAATTCGGCAAACACCCCGTATTTCTTGCCCCTATGGAAGATGTTACAGACATAGGCTTCCGTATGCTTTGCAAACGCTTTGGCGCAGCCATGGTGTATACGGAGTTTGTGTCGGCAGAGGCTTTGGTAAGGTCGGTTAAGTCGACCATGAACAAGCTCAACATCTGCGACGAAGAGCGCCCTGTGGGCATACAGATTTATGGTCGCTCGGTTGAAGACATGGTAGAGGCTGCCAAGATAGTTGAGCAGGCAAAACCTGATGTGATAGACATTAACTTCGGTTGCCCTGTAAAGAAGGTTGCAGGCAAAGGTGCTGGCGCAGGAATGCTTAGAAACATTCCGTTGATGCTCGATATCACGCGCGAGGTGGTAAAGGCTGTTAACGTGCCTGTGACTGTAAAAACTCGATTGGGATGGGATAACGAAAACCTCATCATCCCTACCCTTGCCGAGCAGTTGCAGGATTGCGGCATCAAGGCGTTGACCATTCATGGTCGCACACGTAGCCAGATGTATACCGGTAATGCCGACTGGACTCTCATCGGAGAGATAAAGAAGAATCCACGCATACAAATACCTATCATCGGTAATGGCGACATAACAAATGCTGAGGAAGCTAAGGCTGCATTCGACAACTATGGCGTGGATGCAATAATGGTGGGCAGAGCTACCTTCGGTCGCCCTTGGATTTTTAAGGAGATAAACGACTGTTTGGAGGGCAAAGAGCCTCAGCCGCTAAGCGTAGACGAGAAGATAGACCTCTTGGAGGAACAGCTAAAGATAAATGTGGAGCGTATCGACGAATATCGCGGTATATTGCACACTCGTCGCCATCTGGCTGCCAGCCCTGTATTCAAGGGAATACCCGACTTCCGCCAAATACGTATCGCCATGCTTAGAGCCTCAACTATGAAGGAGCTGATGGAGATATTGGAAAACTGCAGAGATATTTGTAAAAAGCATATAGAAGAGCTATGAGAACAGGAATATTCGTAGGAAGCTTCGACCCCTTCACTATTGGTCACGACTCGATAGTGCGCCGTGCGTTGCCGCTATTCGATAAGCTCGTGATAGGAGTAGGCGTAAACGACAAGAAGAAATATACTACCACTACCGACGAAAGGGTAAAGGCTATACAGGCAGTATATGCCAACGAGCCAAAGGTAGAGGTGGTAGCTTTTAGCGACTGCACCATGGATTTGGCAAAAAGAGTCGGAGCAGGCTTTATTGTTAAAGGGGTAAGGAATGTACGCGACTTCGAGTTTGAACGCGACCAAGCGGAAATAAACCGCCTTGTGGGCAATATAGAGACTATCCTGCTATACTCCGAACCGGAATTGGCTTGCGTATCGTCGAGTGCGGTAAGAGAATTGCGAGCTTTCGGCAAAGATGTAGATAAATTCCTGCCAAAAAGCAAATAATTATAATTTAGCATGGTAGCTACATATTTTTTTGCTACTTTTGCCAAAGAATTAATTCTGTAACATTATGATTACATACAACGCAGAGGGCGTAAAAATGCCCAAGATAAAGAAAAGGGAAACTACAGCTTGGATAAAGGCTGTTGCTGCCCAGCATGGACGAAAGGTCGGAGAAATAGGCTACATGTTTGTAGACGATGAGAAGATACTCGAGGTAAACCGCGAATATCTTGGTCATGACTACTATACAGATATCATCACCTTCGACTATGATGAGGACGACATAATAAGTGGCGACCTCGTAATATCGCTCGATACCGTAAGAACCAATGCTGAACAGTTTGGCAAGGATTATGATGAAGAACTTCATCGCGTAATCATCCACGGCATACTTCACCTTTGCGGTATCAACGACAAAGGACCAGGTGAACGTGAGATAATGGAAGCCGAAGAGAATAAGGCTTTGGCTATGAGATTATAGGTTTCATTACAAACATCATCTATATGAAAACACCCTCTTTTATTTTATCTGTTTTGCTTCTCTTATTTTCACAAGAGACAATTGCACAGATTGTAACTCGCTACTCATACGACGAGAGCGGAAACGTGGTCAGTCGCAGGGATATTGGCAATGCTTCGCATAAAGCTGCAAAGAATATTTCTGTGACTGACACCGCAAGTTTCGCAAATATATACTACGATAACAACAATTGTACATTAACTATCAAACTTAATAATACCACATTGGGTGCAGCTACCAATGTGAACATCTACAATGCTACTACCCGACTGAAGATTTCCTCGTTTTCCTTTGACTACACAACTTATACTTATAACATGACCACTTATCCACAAGGCATCTACATAGTAGAGGCTATTTGTGGTGAGAATGTTACGACAAAGAAGATAACGAGGTAAACAACTATATAAACTACCATCTTAGCTAATGAAGCCATTATCCACCATAATATATGCACTATTCTTCGTGATTAGTATGCTTCCACAGAAAGCCAATGCCGCTGTGGAAGACGATGTAGTAGTGGGAAAAATTGCCGACACTTATAACGTTACGCCTGTCGGGCAGTTCGCTTATTCCATACCTTTGGCTGTGGCATCGGGCACTGGCGGTATGGAGCCAAAACTATCGATTGTATATAACAGTTCCAACGGCACAGGGTTATTGGGGCAAGGCTTCGACCTGCAAGGCTTGTCTATCATAAGCCGTGCACCTCAAAACCTCTTCAACGATGGCAAGGCTGATATCATTCGATTCACATCGGCAGATCGCTTCGCTCTTGATGGCAACAGGCTGCAAAGGATTAAAGCAGAAGGCAATGTGGTGGAATACCGAACGGAAAGGGATAGCTATGCTCGCATATTGGCATATGGCTCGCAGGCTAATCCCGACAGCTTCGTGGTATATGGCAAGGATGGCATAAAATACAAATATATCTCATATATCAATGGCAACTCGCTTTATTGGAACTTGGCGGAAGCTATTGACACCAAGGGCAATTACTTTACCATAAAATATTCGGGTGGGCAGAACCAAGAGGTTATACCAACAAGGATAGACTATACTGGCAACGATGGGGCTGGGCTGCGTCCGTATGCTTCTGTGTCATTCTGCTACACAAGCCTAAACAGCACGCCTACTTACATATCAGGCATGCCTGTGACACGCACGGAATTTATTTCATCCATAATTGTCGAGTGTGATAGCGAGTGCGTGCGAAAATACTCCATGGAGTATGTCCAAAGGAAGAATAAGCTATTTTTGTCGAGTATCACAGAAAGTACGGCCTCACAACAGAAAAGACCAACAAGGTTTTCGTGGGACAATAGCGAGCAATATAGTATTACCAATCGAGAGTATACGAACACAGAGTTCAAGAACAAGCGAATAGCAATAGGCGACTTCAATGGCGATGGCAAGGCAGACTTTATTGCTTATTCTAATAGCAACCAGAAGGATTACAACTTCTTAATCTATCTGTCGCAAGGCGACTCTTTTGCCTCTCCAATTCCTTTCACTTATTCCATACCATCAACAGGTAGTAAGGCTGTACGCATAGAGGAGATTTGCGTTGGCGACTTCAATGGCGACGGATATGACGACATCGTTGTGGAGCGCAGCAACTCACCATTCTATTATCTTGACTATTGGGAATGTAAGGTTTCCAACAATGGACAGCACGTAGGCTTTGGCTACCAGAAGACTATTACTGCGCCATACCAGTTTGCGCATACCATGCACGTGATGGATGCCAACTGCGATGGCGCTGCCGACTTGTTCGTATACAACAAGAACTATTATTCAAAATCTTATTATACGCTACTTTCCGCATCGTCTGGCAATCAGGTAACCCCACTGACCATGGGATATTCCGGCGAGCTTGCCAACGACTGCTGGGACAATGCAGGATGTGTGTGTCTGATTGACTTGGATGGAGATGGGACGAACGAGATACTGAATATCAAGGAGCAGAAAGCTGCCAATGGCTGCGGCAGCGTGCTTTACACCATATCGCCCTCCACAGGCGAGCTGAAAGAAATAACGGGGCTTACCATCGGAGGCGAGGACAAGTTCATCATTGGCGACTTCAATGGCGACGGCAAGACCGACATACTGCAAATGGGCGACGAGAAGAACACTAAGTGGACTATGAACCTCTCGCGTGGGGTGTTGAAAGGTCAGTTGTTCCATTCGTTTGATATGCAGTCATCGCCTTTCTCGCTCAAAGACACAACAGCTATCGTGGCAGATATAAATGGAGATGGAAAGAGCGATATGTTCGTCTTGGACAAAAACAATGTTTCTCCTATATCTGTATACATAAACAATGGCAACGCCACTGGATTTACAGCCGTGTCGGGACAGGCATACGCACAGGCAGGAAAAAGAGTTTATAAAATTGCCGACTTCAATGGCGATGGCAAGACAGAGCTTATAGCTTATGCAAAGTATAACGACAATACAACAGGCTTCTCGCTGCTGAAGAATGCAAATACAAGCACTGATTTACTAACTGAAACAAAAGATGGGTTGACAAATACGACTCGTATCGTATATAGTCGACTTTCTACTAATGACGTATTTACAAGGGGTACGCAAAACACCTACCCTGTAGTTTCGGTAGGCTGCTCATGGCCTGTCGTTGCCAGCGTATCGACTCCTGACGGCATCGGTGATTACAGAACCACACGATATCATTATACTGATGCCTTGTTCGACAAGCGTGGACGAGGAATGGTGGGCTTTAGGCAATTTCAAGCCACAGATGTAAATACAGGCACAACACAAACAAGAGAATCTGAGGTGGTGCAGCCTATCGTTGCTTATATGCCTAAAAAGGAGTATACGAGAATAGGTAGCACCACGATATCGGAAACCACATATACGAACTCCGTAGACTTCCACTACAATGCCGGCAACAGCAAAGAGTGGGTGTATTCTTGCGTGCCAACCACAACCCACTCAACCTCATACGAATACAATACAGGCATTACGCTATCGGATGTGGAGACAAGAAAGACATACGACAAGTTTGGCAATGCCAAGCAGATTGTGGAAAAGAGTGGCGATAGGATAATCGTTACAGAAAACATCTTCTACAACGACACTACCAATTGGCAACTGGGACGACTGAGGAATGCAAAAGTAAAAAAGACAGGGAACGGCGAAGAATCTTCGCACGTATCTTCGTTTTCGTATCAAGACACAGGATTGCTCACAAAAGAAATCTTTGATTCTGGGTTGTCTAGTGGTTACACAAAGGTATACACTTATGATATCTTTGGAAATGTTGTAAAAGACGTGGTTACGCCTTTCGACAAATTTGCCCCTCGCACCAACACTACCATTTATGATAGTCGTGGACGCTTCAAGAAGGCTTCCATAAACTCCTTAGGGTATAGAACAAACCATACCATTGATGAAAAATTAGGCGTAGCCAAAGAGTCTACCGATGCTAATGGTTTGTTAACCATATATACCTACGATAGCTTTGGCAACATTCTGTCTGCGACATCTCCTTTAGACACTACCAAATATACAACGTGGTGGAGTCGTGATGTTGCGCAAGCTCCTATAAATTCCGAATATTACACAAAGACAGAATCTACAGGAAAACCTACTACTACCACCTTTTACGATTGCTTGGGAAGAGAGGTCAGACGGGTCACAGAAAGTCCTGACGGCAAGTCTATACTGGCTACTATCACCAACTATGACAACTGCGGCAGGGTGCACGAAGTATCAAACCCATATTTCCCTAAATATCAGCCAATCTTAACTACTACGGAATACGACAAGGCAGGCAGAATAGAAAGCGTTACCGACCAACTTGGACGAACAACAAGGTATAGCTACGACGGACTGAAAACCACAGTTACTAATGCCAATGGGTATAGTAGCTCAAAAATCGTTGACAGGCATGGCAGACTCGCCAAGAGCATCGATGCGAATGGCAACAGCATCTGCTATTCTTACGACATTGACGATAATTGCGTCTGTGTAGAAGGGCCTACAACCACCATTCGCACAGAGTTCGACAAATATGGAAACCGCACAAAGCTCATAGACCCAGACTTGGGCGAGATATCATATGCATACAATGGATATGGGGAGCTTGTAAGCCAAACCGATAGCCATGGCACCACAACATTCGAATATGACGTCTTGGGGCGACTCACAAAGGAGACACGTCCCGACTTTACATACACATATTCATACGACAACCAGCTAAAAGGCTTTATGGACACAAAGTCGAGCTCCAACAACACATCCATAGCTTACAAATACGACAAGTATGGACGCACCATCTCCGAAACGCACGAGATGGGCAACAGGTCATTTACCACACGGACATCATACAACAACATCAATAAGCCAGACACCATTTCCTATCCTTCGGGCTTTAAGATAAAGCTCAACTATTACGATACAGGATACCAACAGAGCATCCACAATGCAAAGAGTGGACTGCTAATATGGGAAGCAGATGATTACGACGAGTTTGGCAATGTAGCAGTGGCTCACATTGGCAATGATAGGTACACGGGTAGAATCTATAGCCCTGTTGGAACTATAATAGAGGTTGGAACAGACGACATACTATATTGCAAGTATGAATACGATGGGTGCAACAATCTGACAAGCAAGATTGACAATATACGCGGCAATGAGGAATATTATGGCTACGATGCTCTTAACAGGCTTACCATGGCGACTACGGAAGCCAACGGAAAGAGTGCGAGGATAATTAACGTGGAGTATGACGCAGGTGGAAACATAATATCAAAATCCAATGTCGGCAACATAGAGTACAAGGATGGCACCAATCGACTGGCGATGATTGAGGGCTATAAGATACCCGAATGGGAGAGCATAAAGTATACATCATTTAACAAAATTAAGGAGGTGATTGCGACCCGCAACAACGGCATCAGGGACATACGCTTTGTCTATATGATGGCATATGGACCAGACAAAACACGCTGCATGCAGGGACTTTACCCTCAGGGCGGATCAGGCACTAACTACAACTACAAGTATTATGTCGGCAACATCTATGACGAGGCTCACAACAATGGCAAGGTACTCAAACAAGACTACATATATGCCAATGGCAATCTTGTGGCTATTCACCAAACCAACCAAGGAAATGAGAAGATGCTATATGTACATCTCGACAACCTTGGATCAATATGGGCTTATACCGATGAGAACGGAGAAATAACAGAGGAGCTTAACTACGACCCTTGGGGACGAAAGCGCAATCCTGAGACGTGGGATTACTATACAGGCTATAAGCATCTGACAAGCAGCGACCGTGGGTTTGGCGGACATGAACAGATGGACTTCATGGACATGGTGAACATGGATGGACGTATGTACGACCCATACTTGGGGCGCTTTTTGTCGCCCGACCCATACGTACAGGCTCCAGACAATACGCAGAGCCTAAACCGCTATGCCTACTGCCTGAACAACCCATTGTCGTATACCGACCCTACAGGCTACTCATGGATTGGCAACTTCATCTCTGCAGCAATAGGCATAGCCGTGTCAATTGAAACAGGGGGCTTTGGCGGAACATTCTTGGGAGTGATGGCGAGTGCCGCTTGCGGTGGCGCCTCGTCGGCATTCGTAAGCAGCATGATGAATGGCAATAACCTGTGGACAGCCACAAAAAGTGCGTTCGTGGGCGGATGCTGGGGTGCAGTAGGCGGAATGGCAAACTATGGCATAGGTAGCATAGGTGGTGATTGGTACACAAGGATAGCATTACACTCCGTATCCGACGCATCCATGGAAGCATTGCAAGGCGGACATTTTGAGCATGGATTGCTTGTTGGTGCAGTGTCGGCTGGCGGAGCCGAAGCCCTCAGTGCTTATGGCAGCAATATGTCAAATGCAAGCATGATAGCTTGCGAGGCTGCCCTTGGTGGTGTGGTATCGGAATTGGGTGGCGGTAAGTTTGCCAACGGTGCAATGACAGCGGCTTTCCAGATGATGTACAACTATTATATGCATCGTGGTCCTAACTACAAACAATTAGGAGCCATAGACAGAGTATACAGAAAATCATTGTCTGACTATCCTACTCCTGCAGAATTTTACAGGTCGATTGGATTGCCAGAATATACAAATGCGTGTGCTGCAAGGATGTGTTACGCACTGCAGGAAAGTGGAGTGCTTATTATACCAGCGGTAGCAGGACAAACGAGGCGAGGTTCTGATGGACGTAACTATTTCATGTTTGCCAAGGATTTAAGGGCATATTTCGTCAAGAAATGGGGACGTCCAAGAGTGTATGACCACCTTGTAAATCCAAAAGTAAGGATTCTTAATGGCGTTGTTTCGCAATCATGTTTTGGAAATGGAGTTACAGGTCATGCCGAATACTTTTACAATGGGCATGATGGGCATATGAATTCAACAAAGCATGGAGGCGCATTTAAATATTATTATGACAATGCAATAACAGAACTCTGGAAATGTGGATTTAAATAAATATAAAGAATATGGTTAGTTCAAAATTTTCAAATGCAACCTTGATTTTAATATTGCTAATTATAGTCCCTGTTTCGTGCGTAAACAACAAGCAAAACAAAACTCGCCTAATTGCAGTTTCATGCAGGGATTACAGCGGTAAATTATATTACCTCATAAAGGGCGATACTGTCTCGAGTATTAGTTTCGACACTTTTAAGTACAAAGATGGGACTTATGATATAGGTATTGGTTCCGTAGATACTGAACATTCTGTAGATTGTAAACGGACTATAAAAAAGCTAAAAGACAAAACATTTGATTGCAGAAAAGGGCATATAAGTGATGAGCTTGTTGCAGGATTATCAACTTTTTTAAGTTTAGCGAAAGATGAGTTAAACTTTGACTCATTAAGGGGAATAGCGTTTATGAATGAAGATGTCTTTGATATAGAAATTGCTATATCCAATGATTTTGAAGGTCATAAATGTGAGGACTTCCATAAACATGTTAAGGATTTTATGAACAAAACAAATCTTAGAGACAAAATGAATGCGGTTTTGAAGAAATATAATATTGAAGTTAACAATATTGGTTTAAATTATGATGGTAAAATTTTAAACATGGACACTAAAAGATGCCGTATTAATGGTGCTGATTATGGCTATATAGGGAAATTGCCACGTGTCTTGAAATGCATGCCTCTGAGGGCAGATGTAAAACGATGCCCTAAAGCCCAAGTTGGTTCGAAACATTCAAACTAAAGTTATGCTCTACAGAAAAACAGAGTTCTTGTTATACTTGAAAAAAAGGGCAAACGAAACGATGTTTTGATGATACGAGGAGTTGCTGCAAAGAATCCATTAGGAAGACATTTCCATGATAGAGCAAACAAATACTTCGGCAATATAGCGCCATATACAGGTTTTTAAACATTAAAAAATGGAAGAATTAGAATTTTATAAAGAGTGGTGCTTGGTATTTGTTCATTATGAACAAGAATATTTCATCGGTAATGCACCTAATAATTCATATAAGATAGACTTGATAAATGATTTAAAAGACTTAGAGCAACGCATTTTAACTTATTATAAGAATAAAAATATAAGGATGTTAAAGATGTTTGCTAAATCATTTGCAAATGATATGGAAATTGATGATCCAAGTTACCCCATCCTCAACGTTCGTCTTCGTGCCGCTTGCGGCAAGGATTTGCGAGACTTTGACAAGAAACGATTGGAAAGGGTGAAAAAGGTAGAGGACAGAGGATATATAAAGACAAATAGTGAATTCTACTTGATACGCAACCATATCGACTACCTCGAGGCAACGAATGCCACGGATGAAGAAATCATTAAGTTCGATACGCTGATTACACTCTACGAGGAGAAAATAAAGGAGAAAATGGAAAGGCAACGAAAAAAAACAAAATAACAGAGGAGCTTAACTACGAGCCTTGGGGACGAAAGCGCAATCCTGAGACTTGGGACTACTATACAGGCTATGAGCATCTGACAAGCAACACAACGCTATTACAGAACTCTGGAAATGTGGATTTAAATAAAAAAATAAAGCATATGGTTATTTCAAAATTATTTAAGAGCATCTTGATTTTAGTATTGCTTTTAGTTTCTAATTCGTGCGTTAATAACAACAAGCAAAGTAAAACTCGCCTAATAGCAGTTTCGTGTAGAGAAGATTATAATGCAAAGGCATATTACCTAATAAAGGGCGATACTGTCTCAAGTATTAGTTTCCATATTTTCAAGTACAAAGATGGAACCTATGATATACGTATTAGCTCCCCAGATTCTGTATATTGTAAACAGACTATTAAAAAGCTAAAAGACAAAACGTTTAATTGCAGAGAAGGGCATATAAGTGATGAACTTGTATCAGAATTATCAAGTTTTTTAAGTTTAGCGAAAGATGAATTAAACTTTGATTCGTTAAGGGGATTTGTGTTTGATAATAAAGATGTCTTTGAAATAGAAGTCGCTATATCTAATGATTTTGAAGATCATAAATGTGAAGACTTCCATAAACATGTTAAGGATTTTATGAATAAGACAAATCTTAGAGACAAAATGAATGCGGTTTTGAAGAAATATAATATTGAAGTTA
>OWJF01001297.1_pt1 | contig 10757 bp, 10 predicted proteins | sample 1732941 | NCBI WGS metagenome assembly OWJF01 (sample SAMN05065770, study PRJEB22554) | human gut metagenome | biome: ENVO:2100002; feature: ENVO:00000062; material: ENVO:00002003 | host: Homo sapiens | place: USA
CCTATTAACTCGTCGGCAGCGTCAGATGTGTATAAGAGACAGGCGCCCAGCCGCAGGCCAGCGCAACGCTCAGTGCGCCGAAGGACACGTGGCTCAGTCCGTCGCCGATCATGGAGTAGCGCTTCAGCACCAGCGGCACGCCCAGCAGCGCCGCGCACAGGGAGATCAGGATGCCCACCACAAAGGCCCGCAGGATAAAGGGGTAAGTGAACATTTCCAGCAGCAGGCTCATATACCGTCACCTCCGAATCGCTTTCCGTAGGGCGACGCCAGATACGCCGCCGTGTCGCCGTAGAACCAGCCGCCGTGTCCCGCGTGGAGGATGGCGGTAGCATGGGGCAGGGCGCTGCGCAGGTCGTGGGTCACCATGACGATGGCCAGCCCCTCTTTCTTATTGAGATAGTCCAGCGTGCGGTACAGGTCCTGGGCCGCAGTGGGGTCCAGCCCCGTCACCGGCTCATCCAGCACCAGCAGTTCTCCGGCGGCGCACAGCGCTCTTGCCAGCAGCACCCGCTGCTGCTGCCCGCCGGACAGCTCACGGTAGCACCGGTCCTTCAGCTCTAAAATGCCCAGCTTGCCCATGTGCATCAGCGCCGTGGATTTCTCCTGCGCCGTGTAGAAGAAGTGAGCGCCCCGCCCGTTGAGGAAGCCGCTGCGCACCACCTCCGTCACTGTGGCGGGAAAGTCCTTCTGGGCCTGTGTCTGCTGGGGCAGATAGCCGATGGCTCCCGCCCGCAGGGACCGGTCCAGCACGATCTCTCCCTTCATGGGCTTCAAAAGGCCCAGCATGCTTTTCAGCAGCGTGGACTTGCCGGAGCCGTTCTCGCCTACCACGCAAAGATAGTCGCCGCTGCGCACCTGGAACGTCAGCCCCTGCCACAGCGCCTGCCCCTCATAGCCCAGGGACACATCGCGGCAGTCCAGCAATATTTTCTTTTCCGTCGGCTTTTCCATCAGGCCAGCCCCTCCCTCAGTGCGTCCACGTTGGCCTCCATCAGTTGGAGATACGTGACGCCGTTATCAAAATCCGCGCGGCTCACCGTCTGGCAGGACTGGAACGTCCGCACCGCCGCGCCGGTAGTCTCGGCGATGGCCTCCGCCACCTTCCGGCTGCTGAGCTCGATGGTGTATACCACGGGGATGTGCTCCTCGTTTACCAGATCGATGAGATACTTCAATGTGGCCAGCGACGGCTCGGTGTCGCCGGCGCAGCCGTGAAACGCCGCGCGGTAGTCCAGCCCGTACTCGCGGCAGAAATACAAAAGCGGGAACCGGTCGCCGAACACCAGCAGCCTCCGGCTGCCGCCGGCCACCACGTCGCGGAACGACTGATCCAGCGACTCCAGCTCCGCCAGATAATCCGCCAGCCGTTGGCGGTAGCTGTCGGCGTGGTCGGGATCGGCCTGACACAGAGTCTCCCCGATGGCACGGCACAGGGCCATGGCCGTCACCGGCGATGTCCAGATGTGCTCGTCGTACTCGGTTTCTTCATCTTCCGCATCATCGCCCCCACCGTTTTCACCGTGGCCGTGGTCGTGATCGCTGTGCTCGTGGGCGTTTGCGCCCTGTCCCTGCATGCCCTCGGAAAATTCTTCCTCATGCAGTTCCGCCGCCCCCATCATCGACAGGACATACGGGATATTTTCCCCTGCGGCGTCCAGAATGTTCTCCACCCACTGCTCGCTCTCGCCGCCGTTGTAGACGAACACGTCCGCCTCGCTGATGCGGATGACATCCAGCGGCGTGGGCTCAAAGCTGTGTGTCTCCCGCCCTGCGGGCACCACCAGCGTCACGTCCACGTCGTCCCCGCCGATCTGCCGCACGAAGTCGTAGTAGGGAAACAGCGTGCATACCACCCGGAGCTTTCCGTTGTCCTGCAAGGGCTTCCGGCCGCAGCCGCACAGCCCCGCCGCCACCGTCAGCGCCAGTAAAAACGCCCGGAGCCGCCTCATTCCGCCGCCTCCCGGCACCGGCGGCACACGCCGTAAAACAGCGTCCGCCGCGGGTCGATGGAGAAGCCGTGCTCCTCCTCCAGATGGCGGTACAGCGGCGCCAGATGGGAGCAGTCCACATGGCACACCTTGCCGCACTTTTCGCATTTCAGCAGAAAACAGTCACGACCCGATGCGTTACATGTGCAGAACTGGTATTTTGCGCCGGAATCCGTCACGATTTTGTGAACCTTGCCTGCCTTTTCCAACCGCTCCAAATGGCGGTACACGGTGGTCAGTCCCACCGTCTCGCCCTGCCGGTGCAGCGTTTCCGTCAGCTCCGCCGCGCCGATGCCGCCGTCGCAGGACTGGATGCAGGCCAGTATCGCCTGCTGCTGTCTGGTCATATACGTCATAGGATGCCTCCTGAAATTGAAAATGAAAACCGTTTTCAAATCATAGCAGAAAATCCGCGTTTGTCAACTGCTTTTTTTGCGCGGCGCTATACCGGCAAGCGCGGCATTAACGGAACCTTAACATCAGATTAGCGAAAATTTAACAATCGTACACTTGCGCAGAAAAAGCGCCCGAACATTTCTTCATAAGAAATACATGCACAAATTCTGTATTTTGCGAGATATTAGCATATATTATCTGATTTTTGCCGCATGAAATGTTATACTTTTCACATAAAGGAATGGCGGTTTACTATAAAGAAAATGTTAAAACAACAGAAAACTGTGCTAAAAATTTATAAATATTGCTAATTGCGGGGAGCGGCGGGATGGGCTATACTTCAAAGTAACCTGACGCGAAAGACTTTCGCGCAGGGAACCGCTCCGGTGTGGGAGCACCGGAACGGGAAGGCTAAGGGAAAATATTTAGTAAGGAGAGAAAACAATGGAAGAAAGAAAAGGCTTTGGAACCAATTTTGGATTCCTGATGGCGTCTGTCGGTTCGGCAGTCGGCCTAGGCAACATCTGGGGCTTCCCCAATAAAATGGGCGCCTCCGGCGGTTTTACGTTCCTGGTGGTGTATCTGGTGCTGGCCGTTCTGTGCGGCTTTATCGTCATGGTGGGCGAGCTGGCGCTGGGCCGCAAGACCGGCAAGGGCGTGGTCAGCGCGTATCATGTGCTGAGCAAGCGCTTCAAGTGGCTGGGCTGGCTGGGCATCCTGTCCCCGTTCTTTATTCTGTTCTTCTACTGCGCACTGGGCGGCTACTGCATCAAGTACGTGGTGGTGAACGTGGGCGATCTGTTCGGCGCCAGCTTCGGCTCCGCCGCCTTTGCGGAGGTGGCTGCGGCCAACGGCACTTCGCTGGGCGCAGAGGTATTCAACGCTTTTATGGGCAATCCCACTGAGGCCATTATCTACGGTCTCATCTTTGTGGCGCTGACCATGCTCATCGTCATGGGCGGCGTCAGCGGCGGTATCGAGAAGGTTTGTTCCGTGGGCATGCCCGCGCTGTTCGTGATGCTGCTGATCTGCATTATCCGCGCCTGCACCCTGCCCGACGCGGTGAATGGCCTGAAGTACATGTTCGTTCCGGGCTGGGCTGTGGCCAACGGCATCATCGAAGAGGCCCCCAATTTCCTGACCGTGCTTTCCACCGCCGGCGGTCAGATGTTCTTCTCCCTGTCTCTGGGCATGGGCATTATGATCACCTACGGCTCCTATCTGGATAAGAAGGAGAACCTCCAGAAAAACGCCATTCTCATCATCGTCATGGATACGCTGGTGGCGCTGATGGCCGGCCTGTGCGTCATCCCCGGCCGTTTCGCCCTGGACCCCAGCGGCACGCTGGGCGGCCCCAAGCTGCTGTTCGTCACCATGCAGAACGTGTTCAGCCGTATGGGCGGTCTGGGCCCCATCTTCGGCATCCTGTTCTACCTGCTGGTGGTGTTTGCGGCGATCTCCTCGTCTATCTCCCTGCTGGAGGCCGTGGTGGCTCACTTTGTGGATAAGGCCCGCGATTCCGGCAAGGGCGACAAGCGCAAGAAGTACACCCTCATCGCGGCGGCGGCCGTGGGTGTGGGCTGTATCCTCATCTGCGCCGACAGTCTGGGCGGCGCCGACTTCACCCCGTGGAAGTTCCTGGGCCTGCCGGAGGCGGACATCCGGACATGGAACGACTGCTGGCTGGACTTCTTTGATATGCTGTCCGAGGGCATCATGATGCCGCTGGGCGCGCTCCTGATGTCGATCATGATCGGCTGGGAGCTGGGCCCCGACGTGGTCAAGGAGGAATGCGAGCAGTCCGGCCATCCCATGAGCGGCTATGGCTTCTTCAAGGTCTGCATCAAGTTCATCACCCCGCTGTGCATGATCCTGGTGCTGTACGGCCAGATCAAGGAATTCTTCTTCTAAGCAAGCGTGTATGTTATCCATACTGGGACCGCCATCCCGGTATGCTCTCCAAATAACAGAAAGAGCAGCGCCCGCCATTCCGGCGGGCGCTGTTTGACTGCGGATATTCTCTCGCACGGGGACGGAGAAAAAGCGAAAAGAGCAGGCCCGATAGCCGGTTCACGGCACTGAAGGGTGGAAAAGGCGCGCTCTGTACCGCCGATGCGGCGCATGGGTGCGGTGCGGACAGGCGGCGGGGAGGGGACGATATGCCTGTTTATTCTTTCACAGATGGTTTCGCCAGAGGAAAATAGCAGTATCGCGGTAAAAAAGTCAGGGAAAACCCGTGAAACCGTGCATTGAGGGGTGCTAAAAGGATGCTTTATCTTTATAAACTGCAAAAATAAATCTGTTCATAGAATGTTAAAAATGTACAATGGGACGAGAAAAATTCATCAATACTGCTAATTGCGGTTGCAATTTGAATCCTGTATACTTTTTGCATGGGACGTTGGCGGACTATCGTCAACGGCACATTGAGGGGCGTGGCGGCGCCTCAAGATGTTTCCTGTCAGTAGATGGGAGACAGAAAATTTGGGCACTCGGCAAAGGAGCGGGTGCAAATTTCTGTTATAAGGAGAGAAAACAATGGAAGAAAGAAAAGGATTTGGGTCCAATTTTGGATTCCTGATGGCGTCTGTCGGTTCGGCGGTCGGCCTGGGCAACATCTGGGGCTTCCCCAATAAAATGGGCGCCTCCGGCGGTTTTACGTTCCTGGTGGTGTATCTGGTGCTGGCCGTTCTGTGCGGCTTTATCGTCATGGTGGGCGAGCTGGCGCTGGGCCGCAAGACCGGCAAGGGCGTGGTCAGCGCGTATCATGTGCTGAGCAAGCGCTTCAAGTGGCTGGGCTGGCTGGGCATCCTGTCCCCGTTCTTTATTCTGTTCTTCTACTGCGCACTGGGCGGCTACTGCATCAAGTACGTGGTGGTGAACGTGGGCGATCTGTTCGGCGCCAGCTTCGGCTCCGCCGCCTTTGCGGAGGTGGCTGCGGCCAACGGCACTTCGCTGGGCGCAGAGGTATTCAACGCTTTTATGGGCAATCCCACTGAGGCCATTATCTACGGTCTCATCTTTGTGGCGCTGACCATGCTCATCGTCATGGGCGGCGTCAGCGGCGGTATCGAGAAGGTTTGTTCCGTGGGCATGCCCGCGCTGTTCGTGATGCTGCTGATCTGCATTATCCGCGCCTGCACCCTGCCCGACGCGGTGAATGGCCTGAAGTACATGTTCGTTCCGGGCTGGGCTGTGGCCAACGGCATCATCGAAGAGGCCCCCAATTTCCTGACCGTGCTTTCCACCGCCGGCGGTCAGATGTTCTTCTCCCTGTCTCTGGGCATGGGCATTATGATCACCTACGGCTCCTATCTGGATAAGAAGGAGAACCTCCAGAAAAACGCCATTCTCATCATCGTCATGGATACGCTGGTGGCGCTGATGGCCGGCCTGTGCGTCATCCCCGGCCGTTTCGCCCTGGACCCCAGCGGCACGCTGGGCGGCCCCAAGCTGCTGTTCGTCACCATGCAGAACGTGTTCAGCCGTATGGGCGGTCTGGGCCCCATCTTCGGCATCCTGTTCTACCTGCTGGTGGTGTTTGCGGCGATCTCCTCGTCTATCTCCCTGCTGGAGGCCGTGGTGGCTCACTTTGTGGATAAGGCCCGCGATTCCGGCAAGGGCGACAAGCGCAAGAAGTACACCCTCATCGCGGCGGCGGCCGTGGGTGTGGGCTGTATCCTCATCTGCGCCGACAGTCTGGGCGGCGCCGACTTCACCCCGTGGAAGTTCCTGGGCCTGCCGGAGGCGGACATCCGGACATGGAACGACTGCTGGCTGGACTTCTTTGATATGCTGTCCGAGGGCATCATGATGCCGCTGGGCGCGCTCCTGATGTCGATCATGATCGGCTGGGAGCTGGGCCCCGACGTGGTCAAGGAGGAATGCGAGCAGTCCGGCCATCCCATGAGCGGCTATGGCTTCTTCAAGGTCTGCATCAAGTTCATCACCCCGCTGTGCATGATCCTGGTGCTGTACGGCCAGATCAAGGAATTCTTCTTCTAAAAGCACATGAAAAGGACGCCGGAGCGCAGCTCCGGCGTCCTTTTTTGCGTCTATTTCGGAAAGTCAGCGCAGCAGCTCCACCGCGCCGGACAGGTTGTCGATGTCCACACGCTCCACGCTGGGGGCGAACTCGCCGTCCAGCGACCAGGGAATGTGGGCCTGGGTGGTGAGGGTCACGTGCTGCACGTGGCGAAAGATGACGCCCGGGTACTCATACTGCATCCGCGTCATGGCGGTGATGAGATTCTGCAGGTCCAGGGCCGTTTTGGGCATCCGCAGCAGCAGCAGCTCGAACAGGCCGTCGTCCATCTTGACGCGGCTGGGGTCCAACTTCACCAGCCCGCCCAGGGAAGTGCTGTTGCACACCGCGCCGAAGATGAAGTCACCCTCAAACGTCTCACCGTCCGCCTCAATGCGGCAGTTGTAGGGCCGCAGAGAGTCCAGATCCCCCAGCCCCTCCAGTATGTACGCGAAGTGACCCAGGGCGTTTTTTGCCGCCTGGGACGCGGAGTAGGAGGAGCGGGTGAAGGCGCCAAAGGATGCCACATAGGCGAAATAACGGTCGTTGTGCCGCCCGATGTCCAGGGCGTGGGGCTGGCCGCTGGCGATGGCCTGGGCGGCGTGGCGGGGATCGGAGGACAGGTGCAGGCTGGCAGCAAAATCGTTGGTGCTGCCGTTGGGCAGGTAGCCCAGCAGCGGACGGCGCTCCAGCTCCATCAGACCGGAGATGGTCTCATTCAGGGTGCCGTCGCCGCCGGCGCAGACTACCACGTCGTACTGCGGGCCCCATTTGGCCGCGTAGGTCCGGGCTTCGCCGCCGGCCTCCGTCAGAAAGACCCGCACCAGATAGCCGGCGCGGGAAAAGGCGGCCACCGCATCGAACAGGGGAGCGTTGGATTTCGTTTTGCCCGCCTTTGGATTGACAATGAACAGGAGCTTCTTCATGGCTCTCCTCCTATATGCCGGTAAGTGCAGTGTGTCTCTCCATTATGCCACAGCGCGGCGGGAAATGCAACAGTCAGACGCACAGGAGTGACGGCGTTGTCCGTGCGCAGCGCACAGCCCGCCCTCAGCGGCGGGGAAGGCAGAAAACCCTTGCAAATCGGGGTCTGGTCGGCTATGATAGGGGGAACAAGACCGGAAAAGGAGTGGTGTGCATGAAGAACCGGACACAATACCTGAAGTGGGGGCTGACGGCGTTTCTGACCGTCTGCGCCGTGCTGGTTTTTTACGACACATTTTATATGGGCGGTACACTGCAGCAGTTCGTGAGCAAGCTGGCCTCCGTGCTGGCGCCGGTGGTATACGGCGCGGTCATCGCATACCTGCTGACGCCGGTGATGAACTGGATCGAGAGGGTACTCCACGCTGCGTGGCAGAGGGTTTTTCCCAAAAAGCACCCGAAGAACGCCGCTGGCATCCTGCGGTTTTTCAGCATTCTGCTGGCGGAGACGGTGGCTATCCTGCTGATCTACCTGCTGATGAGCGTGCTGATCCCCCAGCTCATCGACAGCGTGACCATGCTCATCAACAACGCTGAGTCGTATTATTACAAGGTATATAACTGGGCTGACAGTCTGCTGGACAGCGAGAACGAGGTGGCGGTGTGGATCGCCGACTTTGTCACAAAGTATTACAGTGATGGCGTGACCCTGCTGAAGGAGCACATCCTGCCCTGGGCGCAGACAACGCTGGGGACCCTGACAGGCGGCATCTGGAGCGGTATCCGCGGCGTCATCAACCTGGCCACCGACCTGATCGTGGGCATCATCGTATCCATCTACCTCATGACCATGAAGGAAAAGAGCCTCGCCCGCTGCTGCAAGGCGGTGTTCGCCATCTTCGACGAGCGGAAGGCCCGTGCCGTCATCCGCGGTACCCGCCAGGTGGATCGCATCTTCTCCGGCTTCGTGCGGGGCAAGCTGCTGGACTCCCTCATCATCGGCGCGCTGTGCTTCCTCGGAGGCAGCATCCTGAAGCTGCCCTATACCCCGCTGGTCAGCGTGGTGGTGGGTGTTACCAACATCATCCCGTTTTTCGGACCGTTCCTGGGCGCCATCCCATCGGCCTTCCTGATCCTGCTGGTCAGTCCCAAGCAGTGTCTCATCTTCATCATCTTTATCTTGGTGCTTCAGCAGTTTGACGGGAATATCCTGGGCCCCAAGATCCTGGGCGACGCCACCGGCATCTCCAGCTTCTGGGTCATCGTGGCCATTCTGGTGGGCGGCGGCTTCGGCGGTGTGCTGGGTATGTTTCTGGGCGTACCCATCTTCGCCTGCGTGCAGGAGCTGGTGAAGTACCTGCTGGACCGGCGGCTGCGCCGGCGCAATATGCCCACGGAGGCTTACGCCTATGTGGAGCGGGCCCGCGAAACGGCGTCGGAGCCGGCATCCGCGCCCCAGAACGATACATCGGAGGAACACCATGACTGAGGAGCTCAAGAAGAAGCTGCTGGATTTCAGCAACAGCCGCGAGCCGTATCTGACGCATAACCATATGTACACCGCCGACATTGGCGACGGCAGCGCCGCCGTGGTGCTGCCCATGTGCCGCGACAGCCTGAACCGCTGGGGAGGGGCTCACGGCGGTATCCTGTTCGCCCTGTGCGACGTGGCCATGGGCATGGCCACCATGAGCCTGCGGCAGGAGGTGATAGTGACGGTAAACGCTGCCATCGACTATCTGTCCGCTGCGGCGGCGGACAGCACCCTTACCGCTGTGGGGAAGGTGGACCGTCTGGGCGGCAAGCTGGCCTTCTGCTCGGCGGAGGTCACGGACGAGAACGGCAAGGTCATCGTGCAGTCCCGCTGCGTCATGAGCTTCACCGGCCGTCCGCTGCCCCTGTGAGGACGTATCTGCGGCAGCGCCGCCAACTGCTATGGTGGCTGACGGCGCTGGCTCTGTTTTTCGCCGCCTATTTCGCCCTGCGCACTGACCGTACCGCCATGAACCGGCTGTGCGGCAGCGTCATTTTCCCCGCCATGCGGCAGGTGGCCCGCCTGTGCGACGGGTTCGACGGCTCCGTGGGCGAGGTGCTGATATTGACGGCGATCTGGGCGGGCATCATCTGGCTGGCCTGCACGGTGCGGCGGCTCATCGCGGGGCCGCGGCGGTGCGCGGTGCTGGCGGATTTCGTGCTGACCGCCGCCTGTCTGGTGTTGACGGTGTACGGCGGCTTCTGCCTCCTGTGGGGCACGGCGTACAGTACCGACAGCTTTCAGGACAAGAGCGGCATCGTGGCCCAGCCCGTGTCGGTGGAGGAGCTGGAGCGGGTGACGCGGTACTTTGCATCAGAGCTTACTGCGGCGGCGGACGGTGTGCCGCGGGACGCCAGCGGCGTCTGCGCCGCCGACCGAAAGACCATTCTGGCCGCGGCGGGCGACGCCTACGACGGGGTGTACGACGAGTTCCCGTTCCTGCGGGTGGAGACCGGCGGCGTCAAGCCCTTCGCCTGCTCCAACGCCCTCAGCGTGCTGCGGTTCACCGGCTTCTATTTCCCCTTTACCGGCGAGGCCAATGTGAACATGGACAGCCCTGTGGCGTGGCTGCCGTCCACGGTGTGCCACGAGATGGCCCACCAGCGGGGCGTTATCTCCGAGCAGGAGTGCAATTTCATCGGCATCCTGGCAGCCACGAGATGCGCCGATCCGGTGTACCGCTACTCCGGCTGGCTGGAGGGATATGTCTATCTCTCCAATGCCCTGTACCGCGCGGACCCCGACCGGAGCCGCGCCATCCGCGAGACCCTGCCGGAGACGGTGCTCGCGGACCTGCGGGCAGACAACACCTACTGGGCGGCGTTCCGGGGACCGGTGTCCCAAGCGTCGGAGAGTGTGTACGACGTGTTCCTCAAGACCAACGGCGACGCCAGCGGCATCCGCAGCTACGGCATGGTGACGGATCTGCTGGTGACGTACTTCGCCGATGCCGAGGCATAAAAAAGCAGCCCCGAAGCACCGCTTCGGGGCTGCTTTTTTATGCTTTTTACAGGCCCAGACCGGGGATGTTCAGGCCGCCGGTGAGGGCGTTCATGGAGGAGCTCATGGCCTCCTCCGCCTGACGCAGGGCCTCGTTGACGGCGGAGATGACCAGATCCTGCAGCATCTCCACATCCTCGGGGTCCACCACGTCGGGCTTGATGGTCAGAGCGGTGAGCTCCTTCTTGCCGGAAACTGCGGCAGTCACGGCGCCGCCGCCTACGGAGGCGGTAAAGGAGCTGTTCTCCACCTCCTCCTGGGCTTTGCTCATCTCCTGCTGCATCTTCATCAGCTTCTGCTGCATCTGCGCCTGCTGCTGCATCATGCCGGCACCGCCGGAAAAGCCCTTGCGGGCGCTATAACCCTTTGCCATGTCGTTATTCTCCTT
>OWJF01001310.1_pt1 | contig 10617 bp, 11 predicted proteins | sample 1732941 | NCBI WGS metagenome assembly OWJF01 (sample SAMN05065770, study PRJEB22554) | human gut metagenome | biome: ENVO:2100002; feature: ENVO:00000062; material: ENVO:00002003 | host: Homo sapiens | place: USA
TCTACACCTATTAAGTCGTCGGCAGCGTCAGATGTGTATAAGAGACAGCTACTAAATACCTCAAACCAAACCTACCCACATTCACATATACAAATGCATATAAGCGCAATGTATTTATTCTTGTAAAACTTGTATATTTCATTTTTTTGATTTAACTTTGTAAAAAGAAGAAGAACAAACAAGAATTCATCATCATCGCATATGAAAGACAGAATAAAAAGAATCATAGAGTCGCAGCACATGACTCAGCAGGAGTTTGCCGAGAACATAAAAGTTGCCCCTGCTACACTAAGCAGCATCTTCACCGGACGCACAGCCCCGTCGCTCAAAATCGTCGACGCAATCAAGAGTCGCTTTCCCGACATCTCCACCGACTGGCTCTTGTTCGGCCGTGGAGCCATGACTGACTATCGCAACTCTGAAGCTGGAGCATCGTTCAACTCCCCTACTCCCCACCCCACCAATTATACGCCAGACTTTGACACTACACCTGAAGCCGCTGCTGACATTAGCACTAACAACACAATCGATTCAAACAATGGCAGCCATACAACAGCAGAGGCACCCAATACTGAAACACCTGAAACTGTACAGCCAGAAAGTCCAAGCAAAACGAAGGGAATACAGTTGGTAAAAAATTGTGACAAACACGAGCGTCATATCGTTGAGATAAGAATATTCTACGATGACCAGACTTGGGAGACATTCGTTCCTAAGAATATGTAAAAACAAGCAAGCTTGTTTTGTATTGTCTTCGGTTTGCACTATCTCTTGATAAGATAGGCGGCACCTCAACAATAAAAACAAGCTCGCTTGTTTTGCATTGTCTTCGGTTTGCACTATCTTTGCAGAAAAATTTATCAACCCAGTACCATTTAGGCTTGCCTATATAATTTATGCTCGCCTATCTGTTCTGTGGAATTTATACCTTATTATAATATAATGAACGTATTTACAAGAATCATTGCCGACACACTATCATTGTCTGAACGTAGTGTCGAAAACACCCTCGAACTTCTCGACGAAAACTGTACCGTGCCATTCATTAGCCGCTACCGTAAGGAGCGCACTAGCAATCTTGACGAGGTGCAGGTTTCTGACATTGCACTTATGCGCGAGAAATTGCAGGATGTGGCAAAGCGCAAGGAAACAATTATTTCTACGATAGAAGACCAGGGCAAGATGACCGACCAGTTGCGCCGGCGCATAGAAAACTGCTGGGTAATGTCAGAACTGGAGGACATCTATTTGCCATACAAACCCAAACGCCGCACCAAGGCCGACATTGCACGCCAGCAAGGACTGGAACCTTTGGCGCAGACTATCCTGTTGCAGCGCGACTCCAATCCATTACGAACGGCAGAGAAATTTGTAAAGGGCGACGTCAAGTCGGTGGATGATGCCATTCAGGGTGCCAAGTTTATCATAGCCGAAGCTGTCAACGAGAACGAGGACGTGCGCAAAGCCATCAGAAACGTATTCAAACGCGAGGCTGTGATTTCTTCGAAAGTGGTGAAGACAAAGGCCGAAGAAGACGAAGCACAGAAGTACAGCGACTACTTCGACTTCTCCGAACCCCTTAGACGTTGTTCGTCACACCGTCTGCTTGCCATGCGTCGTGGCGAAAAGGAAGGTTTCCTTCGTATCAGCATTTCTGCCGACGAGGAAGTGTGCAAGGAGAAGATTCGTCGCCAGTATGTATTGGGACGTAACGAGTGTAGCAAACTTGTAGGCGAAGCTGCCGACGATGCCTTCAAGCGTCTCCTTAAGCCATCCATTGAGACCGAGTTTGCCCTCTCAAGCAAGCAAAATGCCGACGAAGAAGCAATAGAAGTGTTTGCTGAAAATCTGCGTCAGCTCCTCCTTGCTGCTCCATTGGGCCAGAAGCGAGTAATGGGCGTCGACCCCGGTTTCCGTACGGGATGCAAAGTAGTTTGTCTTGATGCACAGGGCACATTGCTCCACTTCGAAGCTATCTATCCCCACGCTCCCAAGAACGACAATCAAGGTGCAGCACGACAGGTGCTCAGCATGGTGAAGAAATACGACATTGAAGCGATAGCCGTTGGCAATGGAACTGCCAGTCGCGAGACATCTACATTCCTGAAAGAAATAGGACTCGACTCTAACATCAATGTTTTTGTAGTAAGCGAGGACGGCGCTTCGGTTTATTCTGCATCAGAGGCTGCACGCGAGGAATTCCCCAATGAGGACGTTACCGTACGTGGAGCCGTATCAATTGGCCGCCGACTGATGGATCCGCTTGCAGAGCTGGTAAAGATTGACCCAAAGAGCATTGGTGTAGGTCAGTATCAGCACGACGTCGACCAGAACGAACTAAAGAAGAGCTTGGACATGGTTGTAGAATCTTGCGTGAACACCGTAGGCGTAAACCTCAATACCGCAAGCCGCCACCTACTGATGTACGTCAGCGGACTCAACGCCACTACAGCCAAGAACATCGTTGAATACCGCGAGAAGAACGGAGCGTTCAAGTCGCGTGCCGAACTGAAGAAGGTGCCACGTCTCGGTCCTGTAGCCTTCGTGCAATGTGCCGGCTTCTTGCGCATCCCAGGAGCCAAGAACCCTCTCGACAATAGTGCCGTCCATCCAGAGAGCTACGACATCGTGAAGACAATGGCAAAGGACAAGGGTTGCACCGTGGCAGAACTGATCGACAACAAGGAACTTCAGAAATCAATACGTCTGAAGGATTATGTTACCGATACAGTCGGAATGCCTACCCTCACCGACATTATGGCTGAGCTTCAACGTCCAGGACGCGATCCGCGTGCAGCGGTAGAGGTTTTCGAGTTCGACCCACGTGTTCATGAGATTGACGACCTTCAGGTAGGAATGCTCCTTCCTGGCATCGTGACCAACATTACCAACTTCGGTGCCTTTGTCGACGTTGGCGTTCATCATGACGGACTGGTGCACATCTCACAACTTGCCGACCGCTACGTGAAGGACCCGAACGAAGTGGTGAAACTTCATCAGCACGTTGTAGTACGAGTAACTGAAGTAGACCGCAAGCGCCAGCGAATTTCGCTCTCTATGAAAGAATGACGGATAAATACATAACTATGAATTGCAAGAACAACTAACAATACCACGTGTTAATTACATAGATAAAAGAAAACTATGAAGATAACTGTATTCTGCTCAGCCAACGAGCATATCGATTCCGACTATTTCCGCATGACCGAAGAACTGGGCAAATGGATGGCAGAAAACCATCACGACCTTATATTCGGAGGAACCAATCAAGGACTCATGAATTGTATAGCCAAGGCTGTACACGACGGTGGCGGACGCGTCATCGGCGTAGTGCCGTCGCTTGTAGAGAAAGGCGGACGCATGTCTGATTATCTCGACGTGCATATTCCTACAGACAACCTCTCCGACCGCAAGAACCTGCTGATCGACCAATGCGACGTAGTAGTGGCATTGCCTGGCGGCGTAGGTTCGCTGGACGAGATATTCTGCGTGGCAGCCTCAAAGTGCATCGGCTACCACTCCAAGAAAGTTATCCTCTACAACATGAAAGGATTCTGGAACGCCCTCATTGCGCTCATGGACGACCTCAACCAAAAGGGAATGATTCGCGGCGACTGGCACAATATGATTGAAGTGGCTAACGATTTCGAAGAGCTGAAAGAACTATTAGCTCAGCAACGTTAATAGCACCTGCTCACAGGGATGTAATGCGAGTCCTTTATCTCGCCTATCACAATGATACTGTGCAGACTACCTATACAATCAATATTTCCAAGAGTGTTGAGCATGAAGTCCTGATAGTCCTTCATGTCATGGGCATAAACTTTTATCAGGAAGTCGTAGTCGCCCGTGGTATTATAGCACTCGGTTATTTGATCGATGGTCTGCACAGTATCCATAAACTGCTGGATGAGTTCGTGAGTGTGCTGTTTCAGCCGAATATTGCATAACACAATCACACTATGTCCCATCTTATGATGGTCTACTACAGCCGAATACCTTTTTATATAGCCTTCGCGCTCCAGACGTTTCTGACGTTCGAAGGTTGGCGACGTCGACAGATGCACACGTGCAGCAAGCTCCTTTACCGTCATGTGAGAGTTCTGCTGCAATAGTTTCAATATCTTGATGTCTATCTCGTCAAGAGTTTCTTGATTTGCCATTATGTCGGGTTATTTATTGTTGTTATATTTACTAAGCTCCATTTATTTTGCAGAATAATATTCTGCAAAAAGCTACACACGCAATGCAAAGTTAGGAAATATTTCTGAAATTAAAAGAATATTAGGCTGTAAAAAATCTTCTTCATAACTTTGCGTTCAGAAATCAGTAATAAAACAAAAATAACAATTAAAAAGCACAATGATTATGAGCAATTCAGTAAACAAGCATTTTGATGCCGTAGGCAGCTATCTGCGCCCAGCAGAGTTGAAGAAAGCAAGAGCAAAGTTCGCCAACAACGAAATCACCGCCGATGAGCTGCGCTCGGTAGAAGACCGCCTTATCGAGGACGTGATAAAGAAGCAGAAGGCTCACGGCTTACATTATATAACAGACGGAGAATTCCGCCGTAGCTACTGGCATCTGGACTTTATGTGGGGATTCGGTGGTGTGGAACACATCGAACTCGACCATGGTTACCAATTCCATGGCGAGGAGACCACTAAAGGTTCGCTGAAACTTACAGGCAAAATCACAGGTGAGAACCATCCGTTCATCAAGGATTTCATGTTTGTTAAGCAATTCGAAGAGGAAGGCATCGAAGCAAAACAAACCATTCCTGCCCCAGCACAATTCCTTGCCGAACTGTTCCGTGGCGACAACACCAAGAACACTCGCGGATTCTACCCCAACACCCAAGACCTCATTCATGACATCGCAGAAGCTTACCGCACCTTCTTCCGTGAAATTCACGCTGCCGGATGCAACACCATACAACTCGACGACTGCACATGGGGAATGATTGTTGACGACGACTTCTGGAAGTCGATGGCAGGCACAGGCTTCACCCTTGAACACGAAGCATTGCAGTATCTCAACGTAAACAATCTTGCCATTGAGGGCAAACCCGAAGGCCTTACCATAAACACTCACGTCTGCCGTGGCAACTACCATTCGTGCTATGCCACAAAGGGAGCCTACGACCCTGTTGCGCCATACCTGTTCGCCAAGGAGAATGTAGACACCTATTATCTTGAATACGACGATGAGCGCTCGGGCAACTTCGAGCCGCTGAGATTTGTTTCAGACAACAAGCGTGTAGTGCTTGGACTCATCACCACAAAGTCACCAGTACTTGAAGACAAAGCCACCATCATTGCCCGTATCCGCGAAGCCGGGAAATACATACCGCTCGAACGCCTTAGCCTCAGTCCGCAATGCGGATTCGCCTCATGCGAGATTGGCAACAAGCTGACAGAAGCAGAACAGTGGGCAAAACTCGACCTTGTAAGAGAAATCGCACAGGAAGTGTGGGGATAATAAGTTCCCCACGCTTTTCTCAGAACACTTCAGCCACATAGTTGTGCTTCATCCCGTCTTTCCCTCTTTTCAGGAAGAGGATGAGGTGCACGTGGCTGCCCTGAACAATTCCATTCCTAACATCTTCCGGCAACGCTGCCGTTGAAGCAAAACCAGCCTTTATGATATTTCCTTCGGGCGTGTATCTTATTGCCGACTCTATCGAGTAGCGTATGTATCTGTCCTTGACATTGGCATATTCCACTTTCGCCTCATAAATCCCGAAAGCCTTGCGTCCTTCATACTTATCCATAACGCTCACTATGGCAGCCGACTTGAAATGGTCGCCATTCGCTATTATGGGACAAAAGCGCACATAATTGCCAACTGATATTTTTAATGCCGAGCATGCCGACTTCTCCGCTACAAAATGCCGCGACTGCGAGTCGTAGACATGTATGTGGTCATGGCTTTCGTCAATAAACTCTACAAAACCAACTTCCGCTGAAAACACCTCATCCACACGTTTCGCTGAAACCACTATTTCAGAAACACGCTCATTGCCTTGCTTCGACACCCTCGTCAGCACATCAAACAATCGCCCGCTTATCTCCCACGGACGACACGGAAACTGATGGCTGTCAGCAATAAGTTCCGAGCCATTCGTTGCTACAAGTTTCACGTAGCGACGCTTCCTGCCATTGGTCTCCTTCTCAAACACCTTAGCGGCATACATGCTGACAACACCCTCACACTCGCCCTTGCATTCTTCTGGATGATGAAGCCTATACGATTGCAAAGCACGCTCCACACGCTCCTTCAACGACAGGTATTGCCTGCCATCCTTACCTGTCTGCCGCTGCAAGTCCTGCGCACGCAGACAACTGTCGTAACCCCAAGCCTCAAGAAACTTAGGCAATTTGAAGTCGCCGTAGGTCTCGCTTACCTTCACCGCCATGTCAAGCATACACGAGTCGACAAGCGACATACGCTTAACGTGCAGTTTCATATAGGCTGCAAGCAGAGTGCGAGCTGTCACAGACCCCATCGTCTTGTAATTATGCTGAAGATAACGAAAAATTTTCCAGTTGGTATCGTCGGGATGGGCAGCACCCGTGGCAATGCTTTCAAGAAGTTCATCCCAGGTTACGGATTGAGTGGCATTAGGCATAGGAGTTTGGAATTAGGAGTTTGGAATTAGGAGTTTGGAATTAGGAGTTAGGAGTTAGGAATTAAAATAATTGAGAGTTGAAAATTGAAAGTTGAGAGTTATGATTACCAAGCTAAACATGTAATGTAAAAGCATATCATAACTCTCAACTCCTAACTTTCAACTCTCAACTTGAAAGAACTCTCAACTTGAATGAGTTCTCAACCGATTAGCTGAGCTTTGTCTCTGACTCCTCCGATTTCTTCGAAGCAGTCTTGCGTGTTGTGGCACGCTTGCGCTTTGGCTTATCATCGACAGTCTCAGTCTCTACAGTCTTAACGCCAGCCAACTCGGGGTCGATCATGATACGTCCGCAGTACTCGCAAACGATAATCTTCTTGTGCATCTTGATGTCGAGCTGTCGCTGTGGCGGAATCTTATTGAAGCAGCCACCGCAAGCGTCACGCTGCACATACACGATGCCCAGACCGTTGCGGGCATTCTTACGGATGCGCTTGAAGCTTGAGAGCAAACGCGGCTCAATCTTAGTCTCCAGATCCTCGGCCTTAGCCTTGAGTGCCTGCTCCTCCTCGCGAGTCTCCTGCATGATTTCGTCGAGCTCGCTCTTCTTCTCGTCGAGCGCCTGCTGGCGGTCGTTGATGAGGTCGTTGGTGCGAACCAGCTCGCGCTTCTTGTCCTCAACCTTAGCGTTTGCCTCCTTGATCTTCTTGTTGCAAAGTTCAATTTCGAGGCTCTGAAACTCAATCTCCTTGGTCAGAGTGTCATACTCGCGGTTGTTACGCACCTCGTCGAGCTGTTTCTTATATCGCTCCACACTCTCCTCAGCTTCCTTAATCTCGCCCTGCTTCTGGGCTACAGCCTGCTGAAAATCATTGATGTCACCCTCAATATGCTCAACACGAGTTTTGAGTCCGGCAATCTCGTCCTCAAGGTCCTGCACCTCAAGAGGAAGTTCGCCACGCAACGCACGCTTCTCGTCAATAGCCGAGAGAGTAGTCTGAAGCTGATAGAGAGTTTGCAATTTGCTCTCTACTGAAATTTCTGATTCCTTTTTTGCCATAGTTATATATATGTTATTTCTGTTTTATGGTGAATTCTTTTAAAAATACATTATCGGATTGGTGCATGTCTCGGCTATGAAGCACTTCACGCCCTGACACTCACGCTCAATAATATCGCGGAAAATCTCGCTCGTAAACTGTTCGCTCTGATAGTGGCCTATCACGGCTATCTGTATCTGCTGTTCGCGACCGAAGTACTCATGATAGTGCATCTCGCCCGTAAGGAAAGCGTCGGCACCAGCCTCCACAGCCTCGTCCAACAAGAACGAACCCGAACCGCCACACATAGCCACCTTCTTTATGGGTCGGCGCAGCAGTTGGTTGGCCTCAACACACTCCACGCAGAATGCCTTCTTGAGCAGGATGATGAAGTCGTCGGCAGCTATAGGTTCCTCAAACTCTCCTATCACTCCCGAACCACACTCCACTCCGTCTATCGTCTTAGTCGACATGAAGTGCACATTGTGCAGCCCCATCTTCTCGGCAATCTTGAAGTTGACGCCACCCTGTGCATTGTCCATATTCGTGTGCATCGACATAATCACGATGCCGTTGGCAAGCACCTTCATCACGGCCTGCTGTACATAGTCCTCGCCCGTCAGTCGGGCAAGCTTACGGAATATCAGCGGATGGTGCGACACAATGAGGTTGCAGCCCTTCTGTATTGCCTCGTCCACAATCTGGCACGTAACGTCCAGACACAATAATGCCCCTGATACTTCCGCCTCTGTCAGTCCTACTTGCAGGCCGGCATTGTCCCATCCTTCCTGCAAGGGCAAAGGCGCGAATCGTTCAAGGGCTTCAATAACTTCCTTTATACTCACGCTTTTCAGCTTTGTTTAAAAATAAAAATAGTTGTACAAAGTTACTGCTTTTTCGCCGGACTGTGCTATGTGGCTTGTCCTAATTATTCTTTTTTAACTATTGTACCGTGGAAACAGGGTGCTTAACAGCCTCTTTCCACGGCAGGCAGGGCGAATGGCCGTGGCACAGCGGGGTGCGGCTTCGCCGTGTAGTGTCACAGGTCCCAGTCGTCGGCGTTGCATTCCGCCTCCACCTTCCGCTCCACATCGTCGGGCAGGGCGGGGAAGAAGTCGAAGCCGGTGATGCGTTCCACCTCGTCCACGGAGTTGGCGTAGTCGCCTTTTGGACGGTTGCCGTCGGCGTTCTTGTAGATGAATCCTATTGCCTTAGGCGTGCCTTCCATGCACAGCACCACCTTGAAGAAGGCTTCGGGCACCACCACCTTGTTCCTGCCGATGGTCTTGTGCTTTTGCCTGTAGAGTATGGGTCCGCACACGATGTATATCTCTCCATGGCGTTGCGCCCATTTGCGGCAGGCCATCTCCATCTCGTTCCAGTCGCCGCGGTTGAGTTGCGGTGCCTGGGGGCAGGCATTGGTGAACAGGAACGACTGCTCCATTGCCTCGCGGCTCCATTTGTTGTCGCCGGCAGGACATAGGTGTCCGCGGTCGTATCCCGAACTGCGGTAGTCGGCGTCGGTGGCTCGCGGTTCCGGCACATCGGTGTCTTCGTTGAACTTGATGCCCTTGCGCTGGCAGCTGCCGGTGGTGTGGTCGGCGGTGAGTCGCCATGCCACCCAGTTGGGCAGGCGCGTCTCTCGGTTGTACGACACGGTGTAGCCCTCGCGCTTCAATATCTGTTCCGGGATGCCGTTGAGCGTTGCCGGCAGTTCAAGACCGTCTGTCGGGCGGTCGTTATACCCTGTTGCAACCTTTGTTCCTTGCTTGTCAAGATTTTTCTCTATCTGTTCTATGCCTTGTTTTTCCAACTGCCGTGTGCTGTTGTTGCATGCTGTTGCGGCTGCCAGGACTATTGCTCCGAAGAGCATGAATAGTATGCTTTTGTAGTATTTCATAATGATGTGTTTGTCGTAAGAGGATAAAGTGAAATTCTGTTTGTATTTAATGCTTTTGTAAACAAGCCTTGTTTGAAGCGTAAACAAGCCTTGTTTGATGCATAAAGAAGCCTTCTTTGCTTTGCAAACAAGGCTTCTTTTTATTGAGATGTGTAATTGCTTGAAAATCAGTGCGCTGTTGTTATGCTTTCTTTATCCTTCCGTATTCGTCGAGAGAGTAGTGGCGTGCCACGGTGATGCTGACGAGGACGGCGAGGACAGAAGCCGAGAGGGTGGCGAGGAAGAGTAGCAGTTGCAGTGCCACGGCGGTGAAAATGCTCTCGCCGCAGAGCATCATCACCCATACTACGACGGGTGCCGCGCTCACGAGCGTCACCGCCATCTGCGACATTCCGGGAATGAGCGACTGCTCAAGGGCGCGCTTCATGAGGTAGTGCAGCGCCTCGCTGTGAGTCGCTCCGTTGCCCAGCAGATAGTAGTAGAGACGGTTGTGGTGGCGCAGTCCCATGCAGTACACCGACATCGCCTTTGCCTGTACGCGCACGATGCCGCCTGTAAGAAGTCCGGCTAACGGCACGAGGCATTTCAACGCTTCACCGCCCGTCGCCTGAAGATTGATGAAGATGAGGCACAGGCTTGTGAGTGTCACCGCCGAGAGCATTCCCGCCAGTATGGGGAGGAAGTAGATGCCGAACTTGATGCGGGCTTTCAGCGTGGCTATCGCTGCCGAGTAGAGCATGAGAAGGAGTGCGAAGGCGATGCTTGCCCACCAGCTGCCGCTTGCCGTCACGGCGTAGAGTGCGGCTGCAACAATGCCGAGCTTCAGCAGCATCGTGACCACGGTGTTGGTGAATTGGCGTGTGAGGTTGATGCGGAAAGCCCACATCACATATATGGGGATGATGAGGAAGAGGGCTGCGAGAGCCACTCCGGATGTCGGGATAATCATGCTTTTTATGTGTTAAGATGTATTATTGTGTCGCAGACGGCGAGCAGTTCGGCATCTGTCTCTTATACACATCTGACGCTGCCGACGACTTAATAGG
>OWJF01001318.1_pt1 | contig 10541 bp, 8 predicted proteins | sample 1732941 | NCBI WGS metagenome assembly OWJF01 (sample SAMN05065770, study PRJEB22554) | human gut metagenome | biome: ENVO:2100002; feature: ENVO:00000062; material: ENVO:00002003 | host: Homo sapiens | place: USA
CATATATTTGTTCTAAATGCAAATGAGTTGCATTTGCATTTAGAACTATAACACATTTTTTCACATTGTCAATATTTTAATTATAAAAAATGCGCTATGCTATGACAAGCTACGAAAAGCAAGAGAATGCCCATCCGGGCAAAAGCCAGCCGGTATACCGTCTTATTATTGCACTTCGATCAATCTTCGATCAATCCTTTTTTCTTCCATGCTCCGCTCCGCCAACGCAACATCATGCCGACCGCACGGCTGCATTCATCTGCTGTCAGACCGATATAAGCACCCACTACTGCCAAATGCAGCTGTATCCCCAGCAGATACGTTCCTCCCGCTGCACACAAAAACATGAAAACAGCTCCGAGGATCACCGGAAATACAGCATCTCCACTGGTTTTCAGTGCATTTCCGTATACCAGATTTGTGACTCGTCCGGCTTCCAGGGCAATGTCAATAAACATCAGCTTCTGCACTAGTTCTACCATACTCTTATCCTGCGTGAAAAAAGAGATCACAACCGGGGCACTGACTGCAAACAGAAATTCTGTTCCCATCGCCAGTACCGCTCCGATCGCCGCAGATTTTTTAGTCTGCTTATCACATATTTCATATTTTCCCGCACCCATGTACCATCCGGTCATAATGGCATTCGCCTGGGCAAGTGCACTTCCCACACAGAAGGATAAATTCGTGATCTGTGCCGTATAGGAGCGGGCAGCCACATTGATTCCTTCTGTATCCATCTGGTTCAGAAAACGGATCACCAGTGTCATCGCTACATTATAAATAATATTCTCCAAAGCGGAAGGTAATCCGATCCGGATGATCTTCCGCAAAATCTCTCCGGAATTTACCCTCTCCGAATATTTTTTTGCAGGGATCAGCCGCCGTACAAAGATCACTATCAATATCAGATTCACTACTTTGGAAATCACTGTTGCGGATGCAACCCCCTGCACGCCGAGGTGGAATCGAAACAGAAACACGGCATTTAATATAAAGTTCAAAATATTACCTGTCACAGTTGCGATCAGAGGCTGTTTCGTATATCCAAATGCACGCAGATATCCTGCCAGTATGGGAATCATCGCGTTCAGTATGCTTCCGCCTCCGACGATCCGCAGGTATTGTACGGCAGGCTCCTTCAATGCCGGTGCAATACCTACCACATACAAAATCCCATCGGAACAGAAAAACAAAAACACAGACATCACAACACCCAGGATCCCATTAAACCATAATCCCAGAGTCTTTGCCTGACAGGCGATCCCCGGTCTGCCCGCACCGATATTCTGTGTCATCACAGCCAGCATTCCCATAGAAACTACCGAATACATAATAATGAACACACCGATATAAGTATTTGCTGTTCCGACTGCTCCGACTGCCTGATCTCCCACAGAAGAAAGCATTAAGGTATCCACCATTCCGGACAACATGTAAAAGATCGTCTCCAGACACAGTGGTACAAATAATTGAAATAATGACTTATTCTGTCCTTCCATCGTATGTTTTATATCCTTTCTGCGGTTCCTATAAATTTGCATTTTCATTTTGTAACTATTCAGAATAGTTCCTTTAGTTTTTACATATTACTACTTTATCTTTCCTAAAACTTGCATTTTTACCACAGAAAATTGACTTATTTCTACTTTTATAGTAATCTGAACATAATATCCTCTGCTCCACTTCACAGAAAGGCCTGCCTATGTACCCTGAATTAAGAGAAGAACGCATTCACGGAACAAAAGAATTTCCTTTTAGCTGTTATCACCTGCATGATATGCCTGCTTTTTTTCAGATTCCTGTCCACTGGCATCCGGAGGTCGAGATCATATATGTCCGCTCCGGCTCTCTTAATGTCATCATTGAAGGGGAAGAATACGAAGCGGCCGGCGGCTCCGTATTCTTTGTGAATCCCGGTGAGCTTCATTTTATGGGTTCCGCAATTCCGGGCGTAGACTATCATACCCTGCTGTTCCCACTGGAATTTATTTCCTTTCAGACGGATGATCTGTTGGAAACGGAGTTTCTCCTTCCCCTGCGTAACCATGAATTGCTTTTGCATCATAATCTTTCCCACGAAAAAAGCTGTCCTGACATCATTTCTCTCATCCGTGAGATCCTGTCTGTCAGACAGCTTCCAAATACATTGAGCGGGCATTTCCGATTACGTATTTTATTGTTGTCACTTATCCAAAAAATTGCTGCCTGCGGAACCATTAACCCGATGGGCTCCAAAAGAAATGATCCGATGCAGCGTGAGATACTGACTTATCTGCAGTATAACTACACGGAACCCCTTCGGTTGGAAACCCTGGCAGAGCAATTTCATTTATCCGAGAAATATTTGTCCCGCTATTTTAAGCAGCATTTTCATCTGACTCTGACGCAATACCTGATGCATCTGAGGCTGACCCATGCCTGCCATCTGTTAGAGAGCACCTCTCTGCCGGTTACAGAGGTTGCCCTGCAGTCCGGCTTCCCCAACGTGAGTCATTTTATCCGCTGCTTTCACAGGACATATCAGATGTCTCCGTTACAATATCGTAAACAGCTGCCCTATCAATGATCGTTTTCAAGAGCTCTTCTGGCAAGCTCCAGACATCCCATAATGCCCTGATCATCGTGAAGAGATGCCGGCACCACATAATGCTCCATGTCTGCAAGTTCTTCCGTTACGATATAGCCATTGATGTATTCCTTAAGCTTCTTGCGGATAATCGGGAACAACTGCTCCTGGTGCATGACACCGCCGCCTAAAATGATCATTTCCGGTGATACCGTCATGACATAGCCGGTCAGTGCCTGAGCAATGTAATCTGCCTCCAGCTCCCATACTTCCGGGCAATCTGCCAGGTCCACTGCTTTCCTGCCCCAGCGTTCTTCGATGGCAGGGCCTGCCGCCAGACCTTCCAGACAATTCTTATGATAAGGACATCTTCCGGCATAAGTATCTGCGGTCCGCTTCGTGATCAGCACATGTCCGGTCTCCGGATGGAGCATTCCGTGATGCAGCTCTCCGTTACTATAAATACCACCGCCGACACCCGTACCGATGGTCAGATACATGACGCACTTTTTCCCTTGTGCCTGTCCGAAAGTTACTTCGCCGAGGACGGAACCATTCACATCCGTATCAAATCCCACGGGGCAATGAAGTGCCTCCTGCATCTGCCCCACAATATCGCAGTCCCTCCAGGCCAGCTTTGGCGTGGTTGTGATATAACCGTATTTTTCGGAACCTCTGTCCAGCTCAATGGGTCCAAAACAGGCAATTCCCAATGCATCGATCCCCTTGTCCCTAAAATAAGCGATCATCTTAGGAATCGTCTCCTTAGGCGTAGTTGTAGGAATCGATACCTGTTCATAAATTGTACCGTTCTCATCCCCAATAGCGCAGACCATTTTTGTACCGCCGGCTTCCAATGCACCCAGACGTAATTTTGCCATATAAACTCCCTGCCTTTCCAGATTCTGTCTGTCAAATATATCCCGAGCTTTTCCTTCGGATTCTGCTCTCTGTGGTTAGTATAGCAAATCCTTTTCTCCCTGTTAATATCAATTTTTATAGAGTTTCTCTCTCTTTTTAATTTTCTCTTTTCCGGGGAATCTTTCCTATGATATACTTGTTATACTGTTCTCAGTTACACACAAATTGCAGGAGGTTATATTACAATGAAAAAAATATGGATCGTCGGTTCCCTCGGTCACATGGGGCAGGCGTTGATCAGGTTGTTAGACATGATGGAATATGAATTATACGAAACCGATAAGGACGAGCTGGATATCACGGATGAACATGCAGTTTCCCTGTTCATGCACCGCAATCGTCCCGATGTCGTCATCAACTGTGCAGGATATCATCCTTCCGCCGGTGCAGCGCAGTCGGAGACAGATATGGCTTACAAGGTAAACGCCGTAGGTGCGAGGAATCTGGCGCAGTCTGCGGAGAGCATTCAGGCAAAACTCATACAGATCTCTACGGATGATGTATTTTCCAGCGCATCCGACACACCCTATAATGAGTTCGATGATGTAAATCCCGTAGGACTGTTTGCAAAATCCAAATACGCCGGAGAGAAATTCGTCATCCAGCTGATGACCCGCTATGTCATTATCCGCAGTTCCTGGATCTATGGCATCGGCAAAGACTTTTTGAATGAAGTACTCGAAGCTGCCGTGGACCCTCAGGTATCCACAATGGAACTGCTAAACAACGACCGTGCGGTACCTACCTCCGCTGCAGAGCTTGCACGCGTGGTAAAATTTTTCATCGACAACGACCATTACGGTATCTATCACGCCGTATGCAGCGGCGGTTCCTGCACACGCCTGGAATTCGCGAAAGAGATCCTGCGTCTTGCCGGAAAAGAGGACCGGCTTACCGTCACAGTAAAAGACGGCACCCCGGAGAAATATTCCGTACTGGATAATATGATGCTGCGTCTTACCGGCATCGAAGAACCCAGTGGCTGGAGAGAGACACTGGCTTCCTACATGAAAGAAACCGGAGGACTGGAATAGTGGAAAAACACAAAGAAGAAAAGAAAAAACTCGGTTTGTCCACCAAAATCTTTATCGCCCTTTTAACCGGTGCGGTATGTGGTGTGCTGATTCATTATTATATGCCGGAAGGGTACTTTAGAGATACGATTCTGATCAACGGTATTCTCTATGTACTGGGCAACGGTTTTATCCGCCTGATGCAGATGCTGGTGGTTCCTCTGGTATTCTGCTCCCTGGTCTGCGGTGCCATGGCCATCGGTGACACGAAAACGTTGGGAACTGTTGGTGTGAAAACGATCCTGTTCTATCTATGCACCACTGCTTTGGCGATCTGCGTGGCACTGGGTATTGCCAGTCTGATCAATCCCGGCGTTGGCTTAAATATTGCGTTGCCGGAGGATGCCACCGAAGTCGCGACCACCCAGGTAGATTTTGCGGAGACGTTGTTAAATATTATTCCGAAAAATATTTTTACCTCTCTGTCCGCCGGAGATATGCTGCCGATCATCTTCTTTGCTTTATTTGTCGGCATTCTTCTGGCTGCCATGGGCAACCGGGTTTCCACTGTGGCGAACTTTTTCAGTCAGTTCAATGACATTATGATGGAAATGACGATTGCAGTCATGAAAGCAGCCCCTGTCGGTGTCTTCTGCCTGATTGCCAAGACCTTCGCAGGTATCGGCTTCGACGCTTTTGTGCCTATGCTGAAATATATGGGAAGTGTCATTCTGGCACTGGCAGTACAGTGTTTCGTGGTATATCAGGTCATGCTGTTTGTGTTCACCCGGTTGAATCCTTTTAAGTTCATTAAAAAGTTCTTCCCGGTTATGACCTTTGCCTTCTCCACTTCCACCAGTAATGCGACGATCCCTCTGTCTATCGACACTCTGTATAAAAAAATCGGTGTCTCCAAACAGATTTCGTCCTTTACGATTCCTCTGGGTGCCACCATTAACATGGACGGTACTTCCATTATGCAGGGCGTAGCAGTTGTTTTCATAGCACAGGCTTACGGTATTCCTCTGACCCCGGCTGCCATTGCTACCGTCATTGCCACCGCGACGATCGCTTCCATCGGCACTGCCGGTGTCCCCAGTGTCGGTCTGGTCACCCTGTCCATGGTACTGACCTCCGTGGGACTGCCTACCGAAGGCATTGCACTGATCATGGGTATCGACCGTATCCTGGATATGCTGCGTACCGCTGTCAATATCACCGGTGATGCCGTATGTACCACTATCGTGGCTAAGCAGCAGGGTGCCTTTAATGAGAATACTTTCCGGGCAGATAACTGATCACCCGTTTACAACTTTTCAGACGGCTGTCACCGTATAAAAAAAGAGTGAAACATTCTGTCTTGTGCTCAAGTGCACCGTCAGAAGTTTCACTTTTTTATAGCTCGCAGCTATTCTATTTCAGTTTATTGAGTTTTGCCCGGTTGGCAATAACGATCAGCCGCATATCCTGTGTCAGAGATTCTTCCGGATCGATATTGGTATTTACATTTTTTCCTTCGATGATCGCCACCACGTTAATGGAATATTTTTTCCGCAGATTCAGCTCGATCAGGTTCTTCCCGATCCACTGCTGTTTGACTTCCATTTCCACCATAGACACATCCTGGGACAATTCGATAATGTCCATGAAACCGGAGCTTAACAGATTTTTGGCCAGGTGGATCCCTGACTCACTCTCGGGGAATACTACACGGTCTGCTCCTACTTTCGTAAGGATCTTGCAGTTTATCTCAGTGGCGCATTTAGCGATAACGGTCTTTACGCCCAGTTCTTTACACAGCATGGTTGCCATAACACTGGCTTCCAGATGATTTGCCATAGTCACAATGACCACATCAATATTTGCAATACCGATCTGTCTCAACGCTTCCGGATCTGTAACATCTGCACATTTACAGTATGGAATCTCTGAGATTGCCGCATTGACAACTGCCTCTCTATTGTCTACCGCCACCACCTCTGCGCCGTTCTCTGCCAACTCCTTCGCCACACTTCTTCCATATCTTCCAAGTCCAAATACTGCATAGGTCTGATTGATTCCCATAGTCTCTTCCTTCCTGTTGCTTCGATCTGCTTTATCCGACGCTGATCTCTTCTGTCGGGTTCTTCACAATATTTTTGTTCTTTTTCTGCGTGCTGAATGCCACTACCAGAGATATGGGGCCGACTCTTCCCAGATACATGGTCACGATAATAATCAGTTTTCCCCAAAGATTCAGCATGGAAGTCAGGTTCCTGCTTAATCCCACAGTAGCTGTGGCACTGACTGTTTCATACACAATATCTATCACATCCGCATCTGTCACTGCAGATAAAAGAATCGCGGACAACGACGCAATGATAAAAAACATACATACAACTGCTACCGATTTATTCACCGCCTGCTTCGGAATATTTCTCCCAAAAAGCTCTGCATCCTCCTTATTACCTATGGTGGCAAACATAGATACCAGCAGCACTGCGATCGTAACTGTCTTCATTCCTCCTGCAGTTCCCACCGGAGAGCCGCCGATCAGCATCAAAAGCACCGAAATGATCGCAGAGGTATTGGTCAGATCCTCTTGTGGAATCGTGGCAAAACCTGCGGTTCGCGTAGTTACTGCCTGGAACAGGGATGCCCAGATCCGTTGCGGCACCGTGTAATCCTGCATCGTCAGAGGATTATTGTATTCAAAAATATAAAATGCCGCCGCTCCCACTACAATAAGTATTCCTGTCACCGTGAGTGCTATTTTACTGTGAAGCGTCAGCAGTCTGAAACATTTGAGCTTCTGGCTCCGGATATTTTTCAAAACCCGCAGTACATCCCACCAGACGATATAGCCTAAGCCTCCCAATATGATCAGCAACATCGTGACCAGATTGACCATTGGCTGAAATACATAGCCGCACAGACTGTCTTCCGCCATAATATCCATTCCTGCGTTGCAGAAGGCAGATACGGCATTAAAAATCGAAATCCATATGCCTCTGAGTCCGTATTCCGGCACAAATACTGTCATATACAAAAGAGCGCCGCATCCCTCCACCACCAGAGTACCTATGAGGACCTTGCGGAGGAATCTCACGATTCCGGAGATATTATTCAGATTAAACACATCCTGCAGCATCCACCGGTTACCCAGTCCCAGTCGTCTGTGCAGTCCCATCATCACACCGTACATGACCGTAATGACTCCCAGACCTCCCAACTGGATCAGAAACAGGATCACGATCTGTCCCCAGACGCTCCATGTGGAATATGTGGGAACCGTCACCAGACCGGTCACACATATGGATGTGGTAGCCGTAAATAAAGCATCTATATAAGGAACCGCTTCTCCGGTAGCTGAACTGATGGGTAATGCCAGCAGGAAGCTACCCACTAATATGGCACACAGAAAGCTAAGCATGATCTTCTGTGTCGTAGACAACTGTATTATTTTTTTACTGTTCATAACACACTCCATTCCGCCGATGCTTTATCTCATCAGTGGAATCGCTAATCAAATTTCACGGGTGCAATCCGCAATGTTATGATTATAACACACTTTTAGATAAAAAACTCCTATTGGAGACAGTTTGTTGCCGAATCCATCATAGGAGTTCTCTTCTGATCTTATTTTTCTTCTTTTATACTTTAAATCGGTAGCCCACACCCCAGATGGTCTCGATATACTGAGGTTTTGCAGTATCTTTTTCAATCTTCTCACGGATCTTCTTGATGTGCACGGTAACGGTGGCAATATCACCGATAGAATCCATATCCCAGATCTCACGGAACAATTCTTCTTTGGTAAATACATGGTTCGGATGCTCCGCCAGGAACGTCAGCAGATCAAACTCTTTGGTCGTAAACGTCTTCTCCACACCGTCCACATAGACACGTCTTGCAGTCTTATCAATACGGATACCGCGGATCTCCACGATATCATTCTGCTGCTTCTGGTTGGTTCCCACCAGTCTCTCATAACGGGCCATGTGCGCCTTCACGCGGGCTACCAGCTCACTGGGGCTGAAAGGTTTGGTCATATAGTCGTCCGCCCCCAACCCTAGGCCGCGGATCTTATCAATGTCGTCCTTCTTCGCTGATACCATGAGAATGGGAATATTTTTCTCCTCGCGGATCTTCTTACATACTTCGAAGCCGTCCATGCCGGGCAGCATCAGGTCCAAAATGATCAGATCATAATCGCCTGTCAGAGCGGTCTTCAGTCCCTCATCTCCGGTATTGCAGATATCTACCTTGAAATCACTGAGCTCCAAATAATCCTTCTCAAGATCTGCAATTGCTACTTCATCTTCAATAATTAAAATCTTACTCATAATTTACCCTCCATTTACAGAATGTCCTTGCATCATCGGTTATCATGCTATTTCTGTTTCATTCCTTATTGATTCCTTATTCATTACTTGGTTCCACCCGGCTGCAGTTCAATGTATTTTCTCAGGACAAAATGCATACAGGTGCCTTCACCCTCTTTGGCTGTTGCCCATACATAGCCACCGTGATCCTCGATGATCTTCTTCACAATAGAAAGTCCGATGCCACTGCCGCCCTGGGCGGAATTGCGGGAAGCATCCGTGCGGTAGAACCGCTCAAAGATCTTCTGCAGATCCTTCTGCGCGATTCCCTTGCCGTTGTCCTCGATCTCTACCCGGATAGCATCCACTTCGTCGAGAATACGGATATCAATGTGCCCATTGGGCTTGTCCATATATTTTACGCTGTTACTGATAATATTATTGATGACCTTCTTCATCTGCTCCGGATCCGCGATGACAGCTGTGTCAGGAGATACCAGATTCGAATAGTTCAGCTTGATACCCCGCTGCTCCAGATCCAGTCCGACTTCTTCCACACAGTCGCCGAAATAATCCGCCACGTTGATCCGGTGGAAATTGTACGGGATCCGGTTATTATCAATTCCGGAATAAGTGGTCAGCTCGTTGATCAGACGATCCATATCAATGGCTTTATTGTAGATGGTCTTGATGTATTTATCCATCTTCTCCGGCGTATCTGCCACACCGTCCATGATTCCTTCCACATAACCCTTAATGGCTGTGATAGGGGTCTTCAGATCATGGGAAATATTGCTGACCAGCTCTTTGTTCTGCTTCTCATGCTGGGTGTTCTCTTCCGTGGATTCCTTCAGCCGTAAACGCATGTCCTCATAATTGCGGTAGAGATCACCGATCTCACCCTTGGCATCTGTCTCCAGAACATAATCAAAGTTGCCTTCCTTGATCTTGCGCATTGCCACGTTCAATTCATTGATGGGTTCAAATACGCCCTTGTGGATCCACTGGGTCAGCATCAGGCTGGTGAAGATCAGGATCACTATGATAGCCACGAACATATCGATCAGCAGATGTCTCGAGATCAGCGAATTGACCTTCGTGACGATAAATACGCTGCCCGGTGTTCCATCCCGGAAAGTGAAATCAATCTGTTTTACATACTTCTCCAGTTCATTGTAGAAATATCCGCTGTCATCCGACAGATTCTCTTCACCGTAGGCAGGCAGTTTTTCAAAAATCTTCTGTGCGGCATCTTTATTGCCGGCATAATACATCTTATCACCTTTTCTTACAATAATGTAAGTAGACTTCCGCGATACCTCCTCATTAATATGATCCAGATATTCTTTATCTTCCAGCCTGCTGCTGTCTTCCTTCACCTGGTCCAGCAGCACATAATACGCCTGATCCGTGGTGTTGGTGAATTCCCTGAAATTCTCCGACATCATGGAATAATCAATATCCGTCAGGCTGAAACCCTGAGAGTAATTCATCAGGTAAATGGCAATCATCACAAACGCCATGATCGTCAGCAACAGCGGAAGTAATATAATACTTATAAATGTTACACGAAGTCTGGTTTTAAATTTCATATTACTCTTGCCTTTCAGCAACCTGCAAACTTTCCGTGACTTTAGTACACTGTGTAGCACAAGTTTGCGCGTGTTTTATACTTTACTTTCGCTCATTATAGCATCTGTCTCTTATACACATCTGACGCTGCCGACGACTTAA
>OWJF01001326.1_pt1 | contig 10503 bp, 5 predicted proteins | sample 1732941 | NCBI WGS metagenome assembly OWJF01 (sample SAMN05065770, study PRJEB22554) | human gut metagenome | biome: ENVO:2100002; feature: ENVO:00000062; material: ENVO:00002003 | host: Homo sapiens | place: USA
GTCGTCGGCAGCGGCAGATGTGTATAAGAGACAGCGGTATCGTTGACCTCGTTGACATGAACGCTGAGGTTTACTACGACGACATGGGCAACGATATGCGTACCGAGCCTATCCCCGAGGATATGGTCGAGCAGGCTGAAGAGTACCGTAACATTCTGGTCGAGGCTGTTGCCGAGAACGACGAAGAGCTGATGGAGAAGTACCTTGAGGGCGAGGAGATCACCCGTGCCGAGCTGAAGGCTGCGATCCGCAAGGAGACCATCGCTAACACGCTGGTTCCCGTTGTCTGCGGTTCTTCCTACAAGAACCGCGGTGTGCAGAAGCTGCTGGACGCTATCGTTGACTATATGCCCGCTCCTACCGATGTTGAGGACATCAAGGGTGTGAATCCTGAGACCGAAGAGCAGGAGACCCGTCCGTCTTCCGACGACGCTCCCTTCGCAGCTCTGGCCTTCAAGATCGCTACCGACCCGTTCGTTGGTAAGCTGGCATACTTCCGTGTTTACTCCGGTAAGGTTGAGGCAGGTACCACTGTCTACAACTCCGTGAAGGACAGCAAGGAGCGTATGGGCCGTATCCTGCAGATGCACTCCAACCACCGCAAGGATATCGACTGCTGCTACGCAGGTGATATCGCTGCCGTTGTCGGTCTGAAGAACACCACCACTGGTGATACTCTGTGTGATGAGAATCATCCCATCATTCTGGAGTCCATGAAGTTCCCCGAGCCCGTTATCCGCGTTGCCATTGAGCCCAAGACCAAGGCTGGCAACGAGAAGATGGGCATCGCGCTGGCAAAGCTGGCCGAAGAGGATCCGACCTTCAAGACCTACACCGACGAAGAGACCGGTCAGACCATCATCGCTGGTATGGGCGAGCTGCACCTGGAGATCATTGTTGACCGTCTGCTGCGTGAGTTCAAGGTTGAGGCAAACGTGGGTGCACCCCAGGTTGCTTACCGTGAGACCATCCGCAAGGAGGCCAACCAGGAGACCAAGTACGCACGTCAGTCCGGTGGTAAGGGCCAGTACGGTCACGTTAAGATCAAGATCGAGCCCAACGAGCCCGGTAAGGGTTACGAGTTCGTCAACGCCATCGTTGGCGGCGCGATCCCGAAGGAATACATCCCTGCTATCGACAACGGTATTCAGGGTGCTATGAAGTCCGGCGTTCTGGCTGGCTATCCTGTCGTTGACGTCAAGGTCACCCTGTGGGATGGTTCTTATCACGAGGTCGACTCCTCTGAAATGGCCTTCTCCATCGCGGGTTCTATGGCGTTCAAGGATGCTATGCGCAAGGCTGATCCTATCATCACCGAGCCTATCATGAAGGTTGCTGTTATCGTTCCCGATGAGTATCTGGGCGATGTCATCGGTGACCTGAATGCTCGCCGCGGCCAGATTCAGGGTATGGAAGCTATGGCTGGCACCCAGCGTGTCAACGCTTTCGTTCCTCTGGCTCAGATGTTCGGCTACGCAACCGACCTGCGTTCCAAGACGCAGGGCCGTGGTCAGTATGTCATGGAGCCGTCTCACTACGAGCCGGTGCCCAAGAATATTGCCGACCAGATCATTGCTGGCCGTACCAAGGCTTGATTGCCTTAAATTAAAAGAGAATTTTGCCGGGGTGGTGTAGCTCCGGCAAAATTTCCTGTAAAAACACTTGATTTTACAGGCTGAATCTAGTAGAATAGTTTTGCAATGCAATTCTGTGTTTGCAGGACTGTTGTAACCAAATTCAATCCGATTATAAAGGGAGGATATTCCAATGGCTGAAAAGGCAAAATTTGACCGTTCTAAGCCGCATGTTAACATCGGCACCATCGGTCACGTTGACCACGGCAAGACCACTCTGACCGCCGCTATCACCAAGTATCTGGCACTGAAGGGCGACGCAGACTTCATGGATTATGCCAACATCGATAAGGCTCCCGAGGAGCGCGCTCGTGGTATCACGATCAACTCCGCTCACGTTGAGTATCAGACTGACGCTCGTCACTATGCTCACGTTGACTGCCCGGGCCATGCTGACTACGTTAAGAACATGATCACTGGTGCTGCTCAGATGGACGGCGCTATCCTGGTCGTTGCTGCTACCGATGGTCCCATGCCCCAGACCCGTGAGCACATCCTGCTGGCTCGTCAGGTCGGCGTGCCTTATATCGTTGTCTTCATGAACAAGTGCGATATGGTCGACGACGAGGAGCTGCTGGATCTGGTCGAGATGGAGATCCGCGAGCTGCTGAACGAGTACGACTTCCCCGGCGACGACACCCCCATCATCCGTGGCTCCGCTCTGAAGGCTCTGGAGTCCACCTCCAAGGATCCTGATGCACCCGAGTATGCTTGCATCAAGGAGCTGATGGACGCTGTTGACTCCTACATCCCCAACCCGGATCGTGAGGAGGACAAGCCCTTCCTGATGCCCATCGAGGATGTCATGACCATTTCTGGCCGTGGTACCGTTGCTACCGGCCGTGTTGAGCGTGGTGTTGCCAAGGTTGGCGATGCTATGGAGATCGTCGGCATCAAGCCCGATCGTCTGAGCACCACCATCACCGGCCTGGAGATGTTCCGTAAGTCTCTGGACTTCGCTGAGGCTGGCGATAACATCGGCGCTCTGCTGCGTGGTGTTGATCGTACCCAGATCGAGCGTGGCCAGGTTCTGGCTAAGCCCGGCACTGTGCACCCCCACAACGTCTTTGAGGCTCAGGTCTACGTCCTGACCAAGGACGAAGGCGGCCGTCACACCCCGTTCTTCTCCAACTATCGTCCTCAGTTCTACTTCCGTACCACTGACGTGACCGGCATCATCACCCTGCCCGAAGGCACCGAGATGTGCATGCCCGGCGATAACGTCATGATGCACGTTGAGCTGCTGACCCCGGTTGCTATGGAAGAGGGTCTGCGTTTCGCTATCCGTGAGGGTGGCCGTACCGTTGGCTCTGGCGTTGTCGGCAAGATCATTGAGTGATCTTGACCCTTCGCGCCTGTCCTAAGGCTAAAGGTTAAACTTTCAAAGAGCGTTCCCATTCCGGAGAGTGGGAACGCTCTTTTTGGCATCTTTGGCTCCTCTGCTGATGCGGCAGGGGAGCCTTTTGTGTTCTGTACAGAAGACTCTTTACAAAAAAAGGTTGTTCTGTTATACTGAAGACAAATGAGGAAATAAAAAGATGCTGGAGGGCGCAAGCGATGGCATTTGATTATAAGAAAGAGTACAGGGAATTTTATCTCCCGCCGAAAAAGCCGCAGCTGATTACGATCCCACCCATGAATTTTGCAGCAGTGCAGGGGAGGGGTGACCCCAATGAACCGAATGGCGAATACAAGGCGGCAATCGAACTGCTGTACGGCATTGCGTATACCCTCAAAATGAGCTATAAGGGGCAGCATAAAATAGATGGCTATTTTGAATATGTCGTTCCGCCGTTGGAAGGCTTGTGGCATCAGGCGGGAGTGAACGGTGTGGACTATGCACACAAGGAGACGTTCGAGTGGACATCTATGATTCGACTGCCGGAATTTGTGACACCGACCGATTTTGACTGGGCCGTGCAGGAAGCAACGGCCAAGAAAAAGAAGGATTTCTCGAAGGTCCAGTTCTTCCCTTACGAAGAGGGCCTTTGCGTCCAGTGTATGCACCTCGGTGCCTATGATGACGAGCCGGAGACGCTGCATTTGATGGATGCCTTTGCAGAGGAACAGGGGTATGAGCTTGACTTCGGAAACCGCCGCCATCACGAAATTTATCTCTCCGACCCGCGCAAGGCAGCCCCGGAAAAGTGCAAGACGGTGCTGCGTCATCCGATTCGAAAAAAATAATTCCGGTCAAATCCACAAAAGATGTCGCTTTTGGTTGTGAAATGTGCTATACTAAAGTCATCTGTAAAAGCACACATGCAACAGGGAGGAGAATATCATGCAGCACGAAACCGTGATCGTTCTGGATTTCGGCGGCCAGTACAACCAGCTGATCGCCCGCCGCGTCCGCGAAAACAATGTCTACTGTGAAATCTATTCCTACAAGACGGATCTGGCGCTCATCAAGGCGAAGAACCCTAAGGGCATCATCTTTACCGGTGGCCCCAACAGCGTTTATCTGGAGGATTCCCCCACGATCGACCCGGAGATCTTCAACTGGGGCGTGCCTGTTCTGGGCATCTGCTATGGCAGCCAGTTGATGATGCACCTGCTGGGTGGTCACGTCTGCCGCGCACCGGAGCGCGAGTACGGCAAGACGGAGGTCTTCGTGGACAATTCCAGCAAGATGTTTGCGGATGTTCAGCCCTCCACGATCTGCTGGATGAGCCACAACGATTATATCGAACAGGCGGCGCCCGGCTTCAAGATCACGGCTCACACGGTCAACTGCCCGGTGGCCGCTGCCGAGAACGCTGAAAAGGGCCTGTATGCCGTCCAGTTCCACCCGGAGGTCCTGCACACTGCCGAGGGCAAGAAGATGCTGCACAATTTTGTGTACAACGTCTGCGGCTGCACCGGCGACTGGAAGATGGACTCCTTCGTGGAGAACAACGTCAAGGCGCTGCGTGAGGAGATCGGCGACGGCAAGGTGTTGTGCGCCCTGTCCGGCGGCGTGGATTCCTCGGTTCTGGCGGCTATGCTGGCCAAGGCGGTCGGCAAGCAGCTGACCTGTGTGTTCGTGGATCACGGTCTGCTCCGCAAGAACGAGAAGGAAGAGGTCTGCGCGGTCTTTGGCCCCGGCAACCCGAACTTTGACATCAACTTTGTCTGCGTGGACGCCCGCGAGCGCTATTTCAGCAAGCTGGCCGGTGTCACCGAGCCGGAGCGCAAGCGCAAGATCATCGGCGAGGAGTTTATCCGCGTCTTCGAGGAAGAGGCCAAGAAGATCGGCAAGGTGGATTTCCTTGCGCAGGGCACCATCTACCCGGACGTCGTTGAGAGCGGTCTGGGCGGCGAATCCACCGTCATCAAGAGCCACCACAACGTCGGCGGTCTGCCCGATACCGTGGACTTCAAGGAGCTGGTGGAGCCGCTACGCAACCTGTTCAAGGACGAAGTCCGTCAGGTCGGCCGTGAGCTGGGTCTGCCGGAGTATCTGGTCAGCCGCCAGCCGTTCCCCGGCCCCGGTCTGGGCATCCGCATCATCGGCGAAGTGACCCCTGAAAAGGTCGCCATCGTGCAGGATGCAGACGCCATCTGGCGCGAGGAAATCGCCAAGGCGGGCCTCGATAAGGAGATCAACCAGTATTATGCCGCGCTGACCAATATGCGCAGCGTCGGCGTCATGGGCGACGAGCGTACCTACGACTATGCGGTGGCTCTGCGCGCCGTGACCACCACCGACTTCATGACGGCCGAAAGCTACAATATGCCGTGGGATGTCCTCGGCACCGTCACCAGCCGCATCGTCAATGAGGTCAAGCACGTCAACCGCGTCTTCTATGATTGCACCGGTAAACCGCCGGCTACGATCGAACTCGAGTAATTGGCAAAAAGCCGAAAACCCTTGGAATCATCCGGGTTTTCGGCTTTTCTTTTACCGTGTGGCATTATTTCGGCATTACTGCATCAATTCATTCGACTTTTTCACCGCATCCGACGTCGCCGACGGGTACAAATGCCCGTATGTCCGCAGCGTCGTTTCGACGTCCTCATGGCCCAACCTCTCGCTCACCATCAAGAATAAGCAGGGCGGCGTGGGAGTACGAGATCGTGCGGGCGGAGGGACTCGACACCGGCCGTTTTGCAGCCCTTCTGCATCTGCTGGCGGAAGTCTGCACATATAAGTGATATTTTACTCAAATAGCTCCGGGGCAATATCCGTCAGAGCAAAGCCGGGAATGTCTTTCTCGTCTTTGTAGGCACCATCTCCAGCCAGAAACTCGACCTTTGCAAAGTCTGCAACTGGAATTTCAGATTCGCAGACATACCAGTTCCGGTAGTCATCAGCGGTCTGCTTCAGGTTAGAGGCAATGCTGCGGTCGGCGTTGTACTTGTCGCAGAAAGCGCGCCAAGGCAAATAACGCCAGATTTTCCCCTTGGTCCTGATGGTAATGCGGCACATGATCTTGTCGTTGGACAGACCAGTGTTTTGAGCACCAGCACGATCATTGGCAGTCAGCCAGACAACGGGGTGGTAGTTTTCATATTTGTCAACAGATTTGGTGCCAATTTCATGTCCGTTAAAGTACATTGGCTCCTGATGAAAAGTTGAACTATCGTACTTCAGGTTGGAAGGGGTCAGTGCCAGCTTGCCAGTGGCAAGAATCATTCGATATTTGATAAGGCTGGTGTAATGATACAGATTTTCAGGCAGTTTGGTCTTTTTTGCTTTCATTGGCTTCCCTCTCAGTTCACAGGTGTTTGACGATACGAAACTCCGTCCGAGATATAGGCAATGAACGTGATGAGAAGAGTGTACACTATATCAATGAAAAATGCAATGGAAGGTTCAAAGAACCTAGATTTCGAGAAAATGAGAAAAGTACAACTTTTCGGAAATTCCGAAGAGTTCAGGGCAGTTGTTAAGTATTGCTTAATAACTCGGACGGCGGGGCAACTATCCGGGATTTCCGGATAGTTCGAGTTTGGTGATGGGAACCATTAAGAAAAACTTAATGGTTCGGCAGCATTTAAAACCAAGAGATTGAAAGAGATAGAAGGATTTGCTATACTGATAACCAAAGAAAATAGAAGCAGGAAAATGTCTGGAGGATAAATCATGTTTATCTACCAAGGAAGTGTCATCGCAAACTTTTTAGGACAGAACGGAAGACAGTATAAGATACCTGTATATCAAAGAAATTATGAATGGTCTTGGGAGCAGTGCGATAAGCTGTTCGAGGATGTTGTGACAGCTGGGCAGAGAAATCAGCTGCATTTTTGCGGTTCAATCGTTTTTAAGCCGATTGCACCAACGAAAGGCATTGGGAATAACATCGTAATTGATGGACAACAGCGGTTGACAACAATCTATATTTTGCTCAAAGCTCTGTCCGACATGGCTCAAAACGATAGCGAGAAGATGCTACCACAGGGGGCAATCTTTAACACTGACCAGTACAATCAGTTTCAGCTAGATGAAACGAGCAAGATGAAATTGAAACCAGCAAAAGATAACAATGACCAGCTGTTGGATTTGATTTATGACAAACACGACAAAATTGACACAACCTGCGAAATTTATCGAAATTATGAGCACTTCTGCGATTTGATAAGAGGAAAACAGGCTGAAGGCATAACGGTTTCTGATATTTACCGTGGGATAGGGTTGCTGACAGTAGCTGTGATTCAACTTGATGATAACGATAATGCGCAGGAAATCTTTGAGAGAATTAACTCGACTGGTATACCGCTGAGCTTATCGGATAAAATTCGCAACTTTGTGTTGATGACGGAGGTTGATCAGGATAGGCTGTATGAAAGCTACTGGTCGAAGGCAGAGCAGATGCTGTCCAAAGATCAGTTGGAGGGATTTTTTCTTGATTATCTGAACTTCAAAATGGATGGATTCACTAAAGAGAGTACCGCCTATGATGACTTTAAGGCACTCTATGTGCGGGGATGCTACACCAACGAAACCATGCTGGGTGAAATTCTACACTATGCGCAGCAGTACCATGCTTTCTATTGTGGTGACAAGTTACACTTGAGCAATGAAGCTAATCAGTTTCTCGACAGCCTAAGGAAACTGAACCAGACGACAGTGTACATTTTTTTGTTCAGCGTGTTTGACGACTTTGAGGCTGGTGTGATCGATGATGAAACGCTCTGCAAGGTTCTCCGACTGCTGCTGAATTACAGCATCCGCCGCTTGATTTGCGAAGTGGGTTCAAACTCGTTGCGTGGCTTGTATAAGACCCTTTATGGACGTGTGTTCAATCGTCCGGAAAATAAGAACAATTACTATGATGCTATCGTGTCTTTCCTGCTTCAGCTGACATCTAAGGACGTGATGCCCAGTGATGCAGAGTTCATAGCCGCATTAAAAGAACGCAATCTTTATCGGAAGAACGCACTGTGTAAATATCTGCTTGTGGCAATCGAAAATCAGGGAAAAGAGCAAATTAAGACAGAGGCTCTGACCATCGAGCATATCATGCCGCAGAACAAGAATCTATCGACTGCATGGCAGAGAATGCTCGGCAGTGATTGGGCATTGGTGCGAGAGCGGTATCTGCACACATTGGGCAATTTGACACTGACAGGCTATAATAGTGAGCTGGGGGATTTGCCTTTTACAGAAAAACTCAATATGCTGTCAGATAAAAACACTCATGTGACTGTTCTTTATAGTGATGTGAAGGACAAGACAGAGTGGAATGCACAGACAATAGAGGCTCGTTCGAAGCGGTTGTCCAAGACGGTATTAAAACTATTTCCTATTGAACTGCCCACAACGAAAATCGACTTCTCTGACCCACGGTATCAACTGTATACGGTGGTTGACCCACATAATGCAACCTATAAATGGGTGAACTATTACGAGTTGCTAGGTGAAAGGGTCAATGTGGATAGCTTTGCTTTTATGGTTCGCTCAGTGGCTGGTAAGTTGTACGACTTGAACAGCAGCATTATTGATCGTATGGCACGAAATCTAGAAGTATTCCCAGCGTGGCAAAATCCGGTATTTGCTTACGATAAGGACGCTATCCGGAATGCGGTAAAGCTGAAAAATGACAGCGATATTTACATCAGTACTGGATATTCTGCGTATGACTGCATCTGCTTTATCAAGGCACTTCTGAAGAAATATGGCCTTAATTTGGAAGAGGATTTTGTTTACAGTGCTCGACCTAGCAATGTTGGAACAGGTATTAACCGTCTGGCGATGGCACAAAAGTGGTGCGAGAAGCAGGCAGAAGCTGGAAGGATTGAATTTGATGCAGATACCTGTGAAGGTCGGTATGTCCGCTTTACAACACCGTTCCTGAATCAGGTGATACCTACAAACAAGGATGTGCTTAGCCCGTGGAGAACAAGCAATTACTACTTCTATGAGATTACGAACTTTAAGAACGAACTGTATGTGCAGCTCTATTTCTACTGCAAGGGTATTACAGATGAGATGCGAACGGCGTTTTTGAAGATGGCGGAACTGACGGATGGCGGAAAGTTGACACAAGGCTATCGGCTGTTCTTCAAATCAACGGTTTTTGCGAATAGTGAGAACGACACGGAAGAAGTCATTATGGGCCAATTGGACAAGTGCCTTGAAGAAATCCATAACTTTGAAGCACCGATTCAGTTAAAGTGGGATTCCTAAAAGACGGTTGCATCTTAAACGTAAATACGTTATAATACTCACAGAGATCCCGCTGGTTGTGTGATACTATCCTGATACTAAAAAATCAGCAAGCCACATCTACTACGGCAATCTCATGGAAAAGCGAACATCCAAAGATAGATACACTAAACAAATTTGCTTAGTTACAATGTGGACTTACCGAGCTCGAATAATAAAAGGTCATTACAAACAAACCTCAGAAAATAATTCGCAGATCCAACTCATCAAGCTGCAGGAGACGGGACTTCCCATTCGGAAGGCTCCGTCTCCTTTTTGTTTACCCACGGCCTACCCAGCCCATCCTATTTTTCAAAGGGGGCGGTTCGATGTCCGGGCGGCGGGTGGTGGCACTGTATGCACTGTTGGTGGGGTGCTTTGCGGCGGTGGTCTGCCGGTTGTACTGGCTCTGCTCGAATCCGGCTTATGCGGCCCGTGCGGCGGCGCAGAGCGTGGTCACGCTCCGTCTCCCGGCGCGGCGGGGGAATTTCTACGACTGTGACGGCCATCTGTTGACAGGTCTTGGCACAAAATGGGAAGCACTCTGCGTTCCCGGCGAGCGAAACTATACGAGGCTGTTTTCCTGTACCGATGCGGCCGGACAGGCCCTGCTCTACCAGAAACGAAACGCGCTTGCTCCGTTTTTTCTTGAGGTGGAGCAGGATGTTTCAGCGCTTGGAATTTCTTGCTGGCCGGTGTCCGTTCGTTCCCCGGCGGCACCGCTGGCAGAGCATCTGATCGGGTATGTGGATGGAGACGGCAAAGGAGCGGCGGGGCTGGAAGCGGCTTTCGATGCGGCCCTTTCCGGCACCGGGGAGGGCGACACGCTGACCTGTCTTGTCAACGCGCAGGGGAAGCTGCGGGAAACGCCGGAGCAGACCCACGCCGACAGCGGGGCTGTGGGGGTGCAGTTGACCCTTTCGCGGGATGTCCAGCGGGCGGCGGAAGCCGTCGCGGCCCGGATGATGACGACGGGGAGCATTGTGGTGCTGGAAACGGCCGGCGCCGAGGTGCGGGCGTGCGTCAGCGTGCCGGGGTATGACCCGGCAGACCCGGCGGCCAGCCTGAACGCACCGGACAGCCCCATGCTGAATCGGGCATTTCAGAGCTACGCGGTGGGGTCGGTGTTCAAGCCGGTGCTGGCCGCTGCCGCGCTGGAAGTGGGGGAGACGGGCTTTGTGTATCACTGCCCCGGCTGGTGCGAGGTGGATGGCCAGATCTTCCGCTGCGCGGGCGGGG
>OWJF01001330.1_pt1 | contig 10485 bp, 9 predicted proteins | sample 1732941 | NCBI WGS metagenome assembly OWJF01 (sample SAMN05065770, study PRJEB22554) | human gut metagenome | biome: ENVO:2100002; feature: ENVO:00000062; material: ENVO:00002003 | host: Homo sapiens | place: USA
AAATGCTGATACAGTTCGGTGCGGAAGATGATGTGGCGAATCTTCGTAATATCTATTACTCCCAACAGCACACCCGCCTGATCCAAAACAGGCAGAAAGTTGTTGTTACTGCGACTTATCTCACTCACCAGCTTGCTCATCGGCAGATCCGGACCTACCGGATGATAATCTTTCTCAATGACATCCTGCATGCCCAGCAGAGTGAGTGCAGCCTTGTCAATATGGTGGGTGAGCAGCTTGCCCTCTCTAGCCAGACGCAGGGCGTAGATGCTGTGACTCTCAAAGATGCTGATGGTGAGCAGCGAAGAGATGCACACGATCATCAGCGGCATGAAGAGCTGGTAGCCGCCCGTGAGTTCGGCGATGAGGAAGATGCCCGTAAGCGGGGCATGCATCACGCCCGTAATGAGACCCGCCATGCCCATGAGTGTAAAGTTTTGCTCAGGAACGTAGACGCCCACCTGGTTCACATTCCAGAGACGCGCAAAGAGGAAACCGGCAAAACCGCCAATGATGAGCGAAGGGGCAAAGGTACCACCGCATCCGCCACTGCCGTTGGTTGCCGAGGTGGCAAAAACCTTGGTAAAGGTTACCAGGGCGATGTAGAGGATGAGCAGCTGGTTGTGCCCGTAGAAGAGCGAACGGCTCATCACCTGCCCCCAGTCTTCCACATTCTGTCCCTTCAGCAGCACGTTGACTGCCGAATAGCCCTCACCATAGAGCGAAGGGAAGAGGAAGATGAGCGAACTCAGAATCAGTCCGCCAAACAGCAGTTTTACGTATGGATAAGGCGAAAGCTTGGCAAAGAAACCCTCGCACGCCGACATGGTGCGCATGAAATAAAGGCTCACCAAGCCGCAGAAAATGCCCAGCAAAAGGCAGGCTGGCACCCTGTCGAGTGCCCACGGACTGGTAAGCGTAAAATCGAAAAGACTCTTGGAGCCCATCAGGATGTAGGTAAAGCAAGTGGCTGTTACACAACTGATAAGGATAGGCAGCAAGGAAGCCATACTCAGGTCTACCATCAGCACCTCGAGCGTAAATACGAGTCCGGCAATGGGCGCCTTGAAGATGCCGGCAATGGCTGCAGAAGCGCCGCAGCCCACCAGCAGAATCATGGTTTTCTTGTCCATGCGGAAAATTTGCCCCAGGTTTGACCCGATGGCCGAGCCCGTAAGCACAATAGGTGCCTCGGCTCCCACAGAACCACCGAAACCGATGGTGATGCCTGATGCCACCACCGACGACCAGCAGTTGTGGGCCTTGAGCTTGGAATTTTTGGTAGAGATGGCGTAAAGCACACGGGTGATACCGTGGGAAATGTTATCTCTGACCACATATTTGATAAAGAGCATGGTGAGGTAGATGCCCACAATCGGGAAGAGCAGGAAGAGCAGGTTGTAGGTGCTCTGGTTGAATCCCGAAGTGAGCAGCAGCTGTATTTCGTGCACGATGCCGTGCAGGAAATATCCTGCCACCGACGCCAGAAGGCCGATGACGAAAGCCAGGATAAGGGTCATCTGGCGGTCGGAAATATGCTTTTTCTGCCAATCCACCATCCGGCTTACCCATCCCTCTTTCTGCCCGTTGTAATCTAGAATTTCTTCATCCATCTTTGTTTATTTTGATTTACAAATTTTTCACAAGTATGCCCCACACGCCCTGAAAGGGCAAAAGCTCCTAGCCCAGGGCAGCGCCCTGGGTTATTACGGATGCAAACCTGTCGCCCTGTAAGGGCAAAAGCTTTCAAATACCAGGCAACTAACAAAGCTTTTGCCCTTACAGGGCGCCTTGCTAATTGCTATTATACCCAGGGCGATGCCCTGGGCTAGGAGCTTCTGCCCTTTCAGGGCGTACTGCTTCTGGAGCTTCAGCCCGTTATTGAACACATACGAAACTTCAGTGATTTAGAATTCCGATGTAAAATGGAACTTGATGTGCTCAAAATCCTGCTGCGCCATGCTCAGCACGTAGCCCGAATCGGCGAGGAACACGTCGCGGCCCTCAATATCCTTGGCCATGTACTGGTACTTGCGCTTCTTGAAGCTTTCGAGTTCCTTCTCGTCATCTGCCTCTATCCAGCAAGCCTTGTGGAGATGCACAGGCTCCCAGCGGCACTTGGCGTTGTACTCGTTCTCCAGGCGGTACTGGATAACCTCGAACTGCAGCTGACCCACGGTGCCCACGATGCGGCGACCGTTGAACTGGTTGACGAAGAGCTGCGCCACACCCTCGTTCATGAGCTGCTCCAATCCCTTCTGGAACTGCTTGCTCTTCATCGGGTCATCATTCTCGATGTACTTGAAAAGGAGTGGAGAGAAGCTTGGCAAACCGCGAAAATGCATCTTCTCTCCCTCCGTCAACGTATCTCCAATCTTGAAGATGCCGTTGTCTGGCAAACCAACAATGTCGCCCGGATAAGCCTCGTCAATGGTACTCTTGCGCTGCGCCATGAACTGGGTAGGCGAAGAGAAACGCACGTTCTTATCCAAGCGCACGTGGTAATATGGCTGATTTCTCACAAACTTGCCCGAGCATATCTTGCAGAAAGCGATGCACGAGCGGTGGTTTGGATCAATATTGGCTGTAATCTTAAAGATGAAACCGCTGAACTTTGGTTCTTCCGGCTCCACCAGTCGCTCCTCTGCCTGGGTTGGTCTAGGAGATGGGGCAATATGAACGAAACAGTCGAGGAGTTCCTGAACACCGAAATTGTTCAGCGCCGAACCGAAGAACACTGGGGCTACCTCGGCTGAGCGGTAGGTTTCTTCCTCAAACTCAGGGTAAACGCCGTCTACCAGCTCCAACTCCTCGCGCAGCTGTGCAGCCTCGCGCTCTCCTACCCGCTCATCCAGTTCAGCGCTCTGGATGTCTACCTCTACCTTCTCGGTAACGCGCTGTTTGTTAGGGGTAAAGAGGTTGAGCTGATGTTCATAGATGTTGTAAACACCCTTGAAACGGGCGCCCTGACCGATAGGCCAGCTCAGCGGACGAACCTTGATTTTGAGCTCTTCTTCCAACTCGTCGAGCACATCAAACGGGTCGCGTCCCTCGCGGTCCATCTTGTTGATGAAGATGATTACCGGCGTATTTCTCATGCGGCACACCTCCATGAGCTTGCGGGTCTGTGCCTCCACACCCTTGGCAGAGTCAACCACGATGATGGCTGAATCTACGGCAGTAAGTGTGCGGTAGGTATCCTCGCAGAAGTCCTGGTGACCTGGCGTATCCAGGATATTCACCTTATAAGGTTCTCCCTCCTGTCCGGCAGGGAGATAATCAAATTCCATTACAGATGTAGATACTGAGATACCACGCTGTTTCTCAATATCCATCCAGTCAGAAGTCGCAGATTTGCGAATCTTGTTATTCTTTACGGCACCTGCCACCTGAATCTGTCCACCGAAGAGCAGAAACTTCTCGGTCAATGTTGTCTTACCAGCATCCGGGTGAGAGATAATGGCAAATGTTCTTCTTCTTTCTATTTCGTTCATCCTGTTGTATATATATATAATAATGTATATTCTAAAAAAAAGTAATCACTAATCACTACTCACTAATCACTACTCACTAATCACTACTCACTAATCACTACATGTCTTCATCATCAAACTTGAGTCCCTCGGTGCGGTCTTTGATGTAATAATCGCTGAGCAGACCTATGAAGACGGTAATCTCCTTGATGGCCCTTTCGGTTTCGGGCGTGATTTCCTTCTTCTGCAGGCGCAGCATCATCACGCCGTAGAGGGCGTCGAGGCAGGTTTCTATCTCGTTGAGGTCCTTGTCGCCCCGCTGGCGCAGCTCTACTATGAAAGGCAGCACCTTGTAATATTCGGCATTGTAGATAGGAAACTTGGTGCTCTGCAGCAGCATGCCGTGCAGGTCAATGACGTCCTTCAGTATCACCTTATTAATATTAAGGTGTCCTCCCTCGCGCTTTCCCTCCTCGTTCATCATGCGAATCAGGTTGCCGAACCAGTCGAGTTCTTCCTCGCGCTGCTCGGGTGTAAAGTCGAACCGGTCTACATAATTTTTCTTGATGACAGGCAGCGAGCATCCGTAAGCCCGGATGATGTCCTCAATCTGCCACATATATAATAAGTATTCTGCGATACTTTTCTTTCTTAATTCTTGTGCTACAAACATTTTTCTGTATAATTTGTATAAGAAGAAACGAGCTTAAGCCCCTATAAACTATAAACTATTAACTATAAACTCTTTAAAATTCCGGCAGATGATACAGATTGAAAATCGTGCCGAAGAGAGCGATGATGGAGAAGATGATGACCACGCTGCCTATTACCTTATTGATAATGACGATGCCGTTGGTATCAAACTTGTTTCTGATTTTATCGATGAGCCAGGTGAGGCCGAACCACCACATCAGGGCTCCGAAGACGATGCTGAGGTACCCCACGCCCATTTCTACCGGCATATCAGGCACCACGAAGGCAAACTGCGCGAAGGTGGCCATGAAGAGGAACACGATGAGCGGATTGGAGAGCGTTACGAGAAACGCCGTTATGCCGTTGTGCATCAGTGTGCCCTGCTTGTTGCTCGACTTGTGCATGTTCTTCATCGGGTCGCTCTTGAAGCAGTAGATACCAAACACGAGGAGCATCAGGCTGCCGAAAATCTGAAGATAGAACTTATTCTCGGAGTTGCTCACAAAATCCATCACAAAACTCATGCCCAAGCCTGTGAATAAGGCATATACGATGTCGCTGCATGCGGCACCCACACCTGTTACAAAACCATACCAGCGGCCCTTGTTGAGCGTGCGCTGGATGCATAGGATGCCTACCGGACCCATAGGGGCTGAGGCAAGAACACCGATGACGATTCCTTTGAAAATGAAGTCAAGGATGTTTATCTCAATTGGAAATGCTAAATTCATCTTATTAGTATCGTTACAATTTCTAACAGGCGGCAAAGTTACAAAATTTCGGGCACAAAGCACAATTTTTTCGCCTAAAAGTTCATTTTATTCCCGTTTTTTATATTTTCGGGCATGGATTACACGGATTACACGGATGTTCTACCTATATTATAAACTGAACTTTTGCAGTCTCGCAGAAAAAAAATTAGGAAATTATAATTTTTTATACATAGAAACAAAGGAGATTCCAAAGTTTTTCTGTATCTTTGCCGTGGTAAAAAATAATTCTAACTAATTTTTAAGATAACATGACAGATAATACACTTAAACCGTACGTAATAGGCCTTGACCTCGGTGGTACAAATTCAGTTTTCGGCATCGTAGATGCACGTGGCGAGATTAAAGCTACCACAGCCATCAAGACTGGCGGTTACCAAAAAGTTGAAGATTACGTAAAGGCTGCCGTAGAAGCCCTCCAGCCTATCATTGATACAGTAGGCGGCATTGACAAAATCAAGGCAATGGGTATCGGTGCACCAAATGCAAACTATTATAATGGAACCATAGAGTTCGCTCCAAATCTTCCTTGGGCACACGACGGAGTTGTGCCACTGGCTGACATGTTCAGCAAATCATTAGGAGGTCTGCCTGTAGGTATGACCAATGATGCCAACGCCGCAGCGCTCGGTGAGATGACTTACGGTGTGGCAAGAGGTATGAAAAACTTCATCGACGTTACACTCGGTACTGGCGTAGGTTCTGGTATCGTTATCAACGGACAGATGGTTTACGGCTGCGACGGATTCGCAGGCGAATTGGGTCACGTTACCATGGTACGTGGCAAAGAGGGCCGTACATGCGGATGCGGCCGTACAGGATGTCTCGAAGCTTACTGCTCTGCAACAGGTGTGGCTCGCACAGCACGCGAGTATCTCGAGAAGAGCGATGAGCCTTCATTGCTCCGCGAGTTGAATCCTGAGGATATTACATCTTATGATGTGAGCGTTGCTGCAGGCAAGGGCGACAAGCTGGCACTGCGTGTATACGAGTTTACCGGCAAGATGCTCGGTGAGGCTTGTGCTGATTTCGCAGCCTTCTCTTCACCAGAGGCTTTCGTCTTCTTCGGTGGTCTGACCAAGGCTGGCGACCTCATCATGAAACCTATCCAGAAGGCTTATGATGAGCACGTACTCCGCACCTTCAAGGGCAAGGCTAAATTCCTTGTTTCTACCCTTGATGGTAGTTCTGCTGCCGTACTCGGTGCGAGTGCTGTGGCTTGGAAAATGTAAAGATTTTGAAAGATTTAAGAAGGTTATTAGAGGCCTTTCCTCCATTGGGAAGGTACTTTGTTCAGGTTAGTTTTCACTCGTGAAACCTCGTGAGAGGATTGTAGCGAGGGTTAAGATTGTTAGGAAAAGCCTGGCACTCGAGAGAGCGTCAGGCTTTGCATTTTCTTATCATAAACAAAAACCTCAACAACCACCATGCGGTCATGGTGGTCATTAAGATCATTGGTCATTAAGGTCATTAAGCTTTTTCCAACCAGTTTCTCACCATCTTCTTGCCGTCTGGCGTCAGCACGCTTTCCGGATGAAACTGGATACCATGAATATCATAGTTCTTATGCTTCAGACCCATGATGCAACCATCATCGCTTACTGCCGTAACGTCCAGACAGTCAGGGAATCCCGAGCGATCTACCACCCAAGAGTGGTATCTTCCAATCTCTATGCGCTTGTCCAACCCGTCGAAAATAACATCGTTGCCAAACTGGGTGCAAGGGGTTGCCACTCCATGATACACCTCAGAAAGATTGGTAAGCTTGGCTCCAAACGCCTCGCCTATGGCCTGATGACCCAGACATACGCCCAGCATCGGCTTGCGGCCTGCATACTTGCGGATAACATCCATCAGCAGTCCCGCCTCCGACGGAATGCCCGGACCCGGACTCAGAATGATCTTGTCGAAGCGTTCCAGCTCCGGCAACTGGAACTGGTCGTTGCGGAACACCGTAACATCAGCTCCCAACTCCTTTACCAGATGGGCAAGATTATAGGTAAAGGAATCGTAATTATCTATGATTACTACTTTCATCTTTTGTCATTTATTATTGATTAGTGATTACAACTCTTCAGCAATGTGAATCGCCTTGGTCAGCGCACCGAGCTTGTTGTTACACTCTTCCAGCTCATACTCATCATTGCTCTTTGCCACTACTCCACTACCCGCCTGGAACCAGAGTTCGCCGTTTCGGCTTATAAAGGTACGTATCACGATGGCCTGATTCAGGTCGCCGTTCAGACCGATAAAACCGATACAGCCTCCGTAGGCACCGCGGTTGTGAGGCTCCAGCTCTGAGATAATCTGCATCGCTCTCACCTTAGGCGCACCGCTCAGCGTGCCGGCAGGGAAGGTATCAATAAACTCCTTGATGTGGTCGGCATGCTCATCCAGCTCTCCGCTCACACGGCTCACGAGATGGATAACATGACTGTAGAACTGCATGTCCTTGTAGAAATCTACCTTCACCCCATGGCAGTTGCGGCTCAAATCATTGCGTGCCAGGTCTACCAGCATCACGTGCTCAGCATTCTCCTTCGGGTCGTTGCGCAGGAATTCGGCAGCCTTGCGGTCCTGCTCCATATCTCCTGTGCGTCGGGTGGTTCCGGCAATCGGGTCGATGAACGCCTTGTTGCCCACGATGCGGTTGTGGGTTTCAGGCGAAGAACCGAAGATGCGGAATCCGCCGAAGTCGAAATAGAAGAGGTAAGGCGAAGGGTTGATACTGCGCAGCGCACGGTAGAGTTTGAAATCATCGCCCTCATATTTCTGTACGAAGCGGCGGCTCACCACAATCTGGAATACGTCTCCGCGCAGGCAGTGCTGTATGCAGCGGCGTATGTTGGCCTTGTGCTCCTCATCGGTGAGCGTAGAGGTGGTTTCGCCCACAGGGTGGAAATCGTAAGGCTTCACATTGGCCTTGTTTACCGCCTTGAGCAGTTCGTCGAGCTCAGGAAGTGAAGAGTGTTCACTTTCCTGGAGCGCAATGAGCTCCATGGTGTTGTTGAAATGGTCGAAGACGATGATGTCCTTATACATGATGTAATAGATGTCGGGCGCATCATTCTTCTCCATGGTGGTATCCTTGACCGGGATGTTCTCAAAATATCTCACCGCATTGAAGGTGGTGAATCCGTAGAGTCCGCAGAACTCCTTGCTCTCGCCCTCAACATGGAAGGAAGAGATGAAGTAGTTGATACTCTTTGAGATGGCGAGTTTGCACTCCTCGCCCTTGCCGGCACCGAAGGCAGGAAGCTGCTCTTTCTCTACTCTTCCGTCGGGATAGGTCTTGATGACCTCACCATGACTCACGGCGATGCTTGCCAGCGGATGCACACCGATGAAGGAGCGCGAATTCTCGGAGCCATGATAGTCGGAACTCTCCATCAGAGCCGACTGCGGATAAATATCTCTCAGCCGCATGTAGACTCCCACCGGCGTATAGAGGTCGGCGAGAATCTTGCGGGTAACTGTCTTGTAACTAAACTTTGCCATTTTAAAAATTAAATCTTTGCTATTAGAAGTTTCCGTACTCTCCTGCCATTTCCTTATGGCTCAAATACGTTTCTACATCCTTGTCGCCACGGCCTGACACGGTGAGCACCACCACATCATCCTTCTTGAACTTCATCTTCTTCAGGGCTGCCACGGCGTGTGCACTCTCAATAGCCGGAATGATGCCCTCCATGCGGGTGAGCTCGTAACCGGCGTAGATGGCCTCATCATCCTTAATGGCGAGCACATGGCTCCTGCCCGATGTGGCAAGGTCGGCGTGCATAGGGCCGATGCCCGGATAGTCGAGACCGGCACTGATGGTGAAGGCTTCCTCAATCTGTCCGTCCTCGGTCTGCATCACGAGGGTGCGTGCTCCGTGGATGATGCCTTCTGTGCCGCAGTGCATGGTGGCAGCGGTATAATCGGTATCTATTCCGTGTCCGGCAGCCTCAGCCAGATATATCTTCACGCGGTCATCATCAATGTAGTGGTAGATGGTTCCGGCAGCATTGCTTCCGCCACCCACACAGGCGATGAGGTAATCAGGATAGTCGCGGCCTATCTTCTCCTCCAACTGCCATTTCAGTTCTTCAGAGATTACGCTCTGCATCTTGGCAACAATGTCTGGATAAGGGTGCGGACCCATGGTAGAACCTACGATATAGAAGGTATCCTGTGGGTGGCAGCACCAGTCGCGTATGGCCTCAGAGCAGGCATCGCTCAAGGTCATATTGCCGGTGCGCACAGGGTTCACCTTGGCTCCCAGCATCTTCATACGCTCTACGTTGGTATGCTGGCGTTCCACATCGGTGGCACCCATGAAAATTTCGCACTTCATGTTCATCAGGGCGCATACCGTAGCTGTAGCCACACCGTGCTGTCCGGCTCCGGTTTCGGCAATGATGCGGGTCTTGCCCATCTTTTTGGCCATGAGAATCTGACCGATGGTGTTGTTAATTTTGTGTGCACCGGTATGGTTCAGATCCTCGCGCTTCAGATAGAGCTGGCATCCGTACTTCTCGCTCATGCGCTTGGCATAATAAAGAGGTGAAGGACGGCCCACATAATCTTTCAGCAGCGCACGGTATTCCTTCTTGAACTCCTCGCTCTCAATGATTGGCTTGTAAGCCTGCTGCAACTCGGTTACACATTTATATAATATCTCAGGAACATAAGCTCCTCCGAATTTTCCAAAAAATCCTTTTTCGTCAACTTGATACATAATACTTAGTTTATAATTTATTATTTATAGTTTATAGAGCAAGCCTGCTATACGACGAAGCCGCTGTTAAGTATCAACTACTTTTCGAGGCACTCAAAAAGCCCATCTAAAGCCTTATCCGGATCACCGGTTTCATTGAGCAGGGTTACAAACTTGCTGCCGATGATGGCTCCCGCCGCATTATCCTGCGCACTGGTAAGCGTCTGCTTGTTGCTGATGCCGAAACCTATCATGCGTGGGTTGCGCAGATTCATGCTGTTGATGTGGTTGAAATAAGCCAGCTTGGCATCGCCGAAACTGCTCTGGGCGCCCGTGATGCTTGCCGAACTGACCATATAGATGAATCCATCGGTATGCTCATCGATGAAACGGATGCGCTCCTCGCTGGTTTCAGGGGTAATCATCATGATGACACGGATGTCATACTTGTCGGCAATGGGTTTCACCACCTTCAGATAATCATCAAAAGGAAGGTCTGGGATGATGGTGCCGCTCACTCCACTCTCTACGCAGCTCTTGAAGAAAGCCTCAATGCCGTAGTGCATGATTGGGTTCAGATAACCCATCAGCACGAGTGGAAGCTGCACTTCATCCTTAATTTCCTTCAGCTGGGCGAAGAGTTTCTTCACCGTCATTCCGTTCTTCAGAGCCACGGTTCCGGCACTCTGGATAACAGGACCATCAGCCAACGGATCACTGAAAGGGATTCCTACCTCAATCATATCTATCCCCTTGCGCTCCATCGCCTTAATTACATCACCGGTACCTTCTAAAGTTGGGCATCCGGCGCAGAAATACAAGCTCAAAAGCTTGCGGTCTTTATTGTTTG
>OWJF01001337.1_pt1 | contig 10426 bp, 3 predicted proteins | sample 1732941 | NCBI WGS metagenome assembly OWJF01 (sample SAMN05065770, study PRJEB22554) | human gut metagenome | biome: ENVO:2100002; feature: ENVO:00000062; material: ENVO:00002003 | host: Homo sapiens | place: USA
CTTTTATAATTGATGTAAAATAAAACCTGTAACATGAAAAATGTGTTTCAAAATAAGACAGGTGGTGAATCGCATGATCCCGTGCAGGATTCTGGTCATAGCGCCCTATGAAAGCATGAAGAATATTCTGCTGCTTATCTGCAAGGACAGACCGGAGGTCCGTCTGACAGTGATGGTCGGCGACCTCGGTGAGGGAGCGCGGCTGGTGCAGGAGATCGACGAGGAGGAGTTTGATATCGTCATCTCCCGCGGCGGCACAGCGGAGGTGCTGCGGTCCGTTGTTTCCATCCCGGTGGTGGAGATCCAGCTATCCAGCTATGATGTGCTGTCCGCCTTAAAGCTGGCGGAAAACTACACCGGTCGGTATGCTCTGGTCGCCTATCCCAACATTGCCCGCATGGCAACGCTTCTGTGCAGCGTGCTGCAATATGATGTACCAATTTATCCGATCGCGCAGGGAGATACGCTGGAAAAGACGGTAGATGAGCTAATTCAGCGGGACGTCACCCTGATCATAGGAGATATGGTGACGACGCAGTATGCCAGGCAGCATTCGCTGGACGCTATTCTGATCACCTCCGGCGTAGAAAGTCTGGAAAACTCGATCCGTCAGGCGCTGCAGCTGCATCAGCTGATGACCGCCGTCCGTGTCCGGGACGCACTGCTGGAGCGTCAAGCCCGTCAGCACCAATGGGAACTGGCGGTTCTGCAGGAAGATCAAACGGTATTTTGGGAAAGCCCTTCTCTTGCCCGAAAGCCCCGGCTGCGCAAAATGATGCAGAAAATCGCCGCACATGCGGACGCCGCGGAGGGCGGTGTGCAGATCCGGCGAATTCAGGAACAGCCGTGGAAGATTTCCTGTCAGCGAGTATTTCTGGAGGGTTCCCCCTATTTCTTTCTGCAGGCCGAGCCTCTGCCGGAAGACATGACCCGCAGCGATGTCGTGAGCTTTTTTAGCTGCGAAGATATTTCGCCGCAGTATTTCAAAAAGTACATCAACTCCGCCCTTCACCAAAATCTGCAGCGCTATGCGGCTTCCCATTCTCCTGTGCTGATCCTTGGCGAGATCAGCACGCACAAGGACCGGGCCGCCAACGTTCTATATACCAACGGGCTGCATCGTGACCACCCTCTTTGCGTGGTGGATTGCGACCGGGCGGACAGCAGATTCTGGCAGAGCTTTGTCACGCGAACGGACTCCCCGCTATACGATACCGGCTGCACCTTCTATTTTAAGAACAGCAACTGTCTCACCGGGGAGCAGGCGGATTCTCTGGCTCGGCATATCCTATCGGGAAGAAACAATCGTTTTCTGTTTTCGGTCGTCACAGATACCCCTCAAGCTGAGGACTGTCCCATCTGTCGGGTCCTGCGCCAGCAGTGCTCCTGTCTGACGCTGCGGATGCCTCCTCTGCGGGAACGCGTCTTTGAGATCCCGGCCCTGTGCAGTCTGTACCTCAACGAGTTTAATGCCGAAAGCGCCCATCAAGTCATCGGTTTTGTGCCGGAGGCGATGGAGCTTCTGCAAAGCTATCCGTGGCCCGGAAATATGGACCAGCTGAAACGAGTCATACGACAACTGACGCTGACAGCGGAACGGTCCTATATTTCCGCCGAAAGTGTCCGCCAGCAATTGCTGTTAGAGTCTCCTCAGCCCATGTCCGAGGCCCCGGCGTTTGACACAAATCGTACTCTGGAGGAGATGACCCGTGAACTGGTAGAGATCGCCCTGCGCCGAGTCCACGGCAATCAAAGTCAGGCGGCGGTCCAACTCGGCGTGAGCCGCTCTACTCTGTGGCGGATGCTGCACAAGGAAAAGTAAATGTCCGTCTCGCTGTGAGCTGCGGCAGCTTCGGGGCAAGGGGGATCGACCATCTTTTGGGCAGGTGAAAGGGACTGCGCTTTGCTGCATATGCCCCTTTTCTTGCGAGGACTTGCCTGCACACAGCGCAAAAGGCAGGCACCCAAAGGGTGCCTGCCTTTCCTGTTTCCTGCTGCGCCTTTCTCAGGGCATCGCCGGCTCGGAGGCCAGGCGCACAGTGAAGTCCTGCGCCGCTGCGCCCTCCGGCAGCAGCTTCGCCATGACCACCAGCCGCTGGTCGCCGGTATTCTCCATGTCGTACTTCCGGCAGCAGGTGGACAGCGTCAGGATGGTATCCTCCTCACTGAAGGTCACACCGTCAAACGCCAGCCAGTTCTTCTCCTCCACCTGCCGGAGGAAGCCGGTGAGCTCCTCACCCACGAGGTCCGGAGAAATATAGTCGAAGCTGGTGTCCGTGATGAAGCAGGCCGTGATCTGGAACACCATGTCGTCACCCTCCACGGAGAGGTAGATGTAGGGGTTCTCCTGCACGAAGTCCGCATCCATGTACCGGTGGAGCTTGGTGAATTTCGGGCCGTCCGGATCGCAGTTGGTGGCGGAGTGCCCAAAGATCACGGTGTTCTTATCCAGCGCGCTCCGGCTGCTTAGATGGTCGTCGCAATGGGCGTAGTAGCAGCCCCACTCGCTGAAATTCCCGTTTTCGTCCTTTTGCAGGTAGTACCCGTTGTCCGCCGCCTGCATCACGGCATCGTCCACCTCCGCGCCGGGCATATACAGCCACGCCACGGCGTCAGGATTTGCCTTTTTGGCGGCGGCCAACTGCTCCTGCCGGTCCACAGCGGGGATGACCTCGCCGGCTGCCTGAGATCCCGTCACCTCCGAAACGGTGGGGTACTCCGCCTTTTTGCCGCAGGCGGCGGCCGTGGCCGCCACGGTCAGCAGCAGCGCTGCGATGAGGGTGCAGGAGAGGGTGCGCGTGAACTTTCTCATGGCGTTATCTCCCGCAGCCAATGGTGCTCCGCGTCACGGTCACGCCGGTCTGGGGATTGCCGTTGGCCTTCATAAAGACAGCCTCTATGGTGTGGTCCTGCGTGACATTCCGGAAGGTGTAGGATGTCACCGCACCCACGCTCCTGCCGTCCACCAGCACCTTGGCCACGGCGTAGCCCGCATCCGGCGTGATGGTGAAGGTCTGCTCCCCACCCTCGCCGACGGAGGTCCAGCCGGCGGGGGAGATGGTCCCGTTGACGCCGGCGGACGCCCTGATGGTGTGATCGGTGCCGTACTGGCTGCCGCCGTTGGGCTTGTAATACAGCTCGATCTCACCGCTGAGGGTGGTGTAGTTGCCGTCCGCAGGGGTAAAGCGCCACTTGTAGGCCGTGTTGGCCTTCACGCGGGTGCTGCCCGGCAGCACGTTCCCCGCATCGTCCACCCACTCCAGCACGCCGTCCGCAGGGGAGATGGTGCTGTCGGCCAGCGTCAGCGCCGCGTCGTCCAGCGTCTTGCCGCGGGTGATGATCTTGGTGTAGTTGGGCTGACCGGTGGGCCTGGCCTTGGTGATGGTGACGATCACCGCATCACTGACAGCCTCCTTGTAGTCCTTGTCCTCCGCCTTGGTGACCGACACGGTGACGATGCCCACCTTCACCGGCGTGAGAACGCCCGTATCGGGGTCGATGACGGCTTCGCCGGTGCCGTTGGTCACGGCGTAGGCCACTTTGCCGGCGCCGGAGCCGCCGCTGCTGCCCAGCTGCAGCTTCTCACCGTAGACCACGGTGGTGCCGCCGGTAACGCGCAGCGCCGCCTGATCGTCCTTCTCCCGCAGGAGGATGTGCAGCGTAATGGTGAAGTCCTCATAGTTGGCACAGGATGCCTTGAGGGTGATGGTGATCTGGTCGCCCAGCGCCTTCCCCTCGGGGATCGCGTAGGTCAGGAGAGTGCCGTCCGCCGCAAAGTCCTGCCTGGGCAGCACCTCGCTGGCCTCGCTGCTGAACGTCCACCGCTGTCCCTCGGGAAGCGAGGACCAGTCCGGCGCGTAGGTGTGTTTCTCGGTGTCCGTGTACTTCTGCACCAGCTCCACCGTCCTCAGGTTCCGGCCGTCTGCCGGGCCCACGGTCACATCGATGGCGGCACCGACTACCCCCTTATAGTTTGGGTCATCCGGCTTAAAATTGGCATCATACGTATGGCTGCCGATTTTGTCAAGCACCGTTTGCGGCGTTTGCCAGCTCCATGTGCCGGGTGTAGTGCCTTCGGGGGTTGCCAGCGCAATATCACCAAGCGTTTGACCGTATTTCGCCGTCACGCCAGTGGGCTTTTTATAGGTCGGCGTTGCCTTCTCCACCACAAACTGCACAGCCGCCGTGGTGAATTCCCTGTAGTTATCCGTCTCGCCAATGACCGCGTACATGTAGTAGGTACCGGCATCCAGCGTGGTGGGCTGCATGTTCTCCCACTTCGTGCCGCCGCTGGCGGTATTTTCGGTGCCGTAGTAGTAGACCGCTCTGCCATCGCCCACCTGATATGTCAGGCTGGGCGCGCTGGGCGCATCGTTGTAGGTGAAGCCCGCCATGCTGACGGCGGCGCTCTGCGCGGCCCTGTTGACCTGAACGGTCACAGTGCCCGTGGCCTCCACATAGGTCTTGGTGTCATCCGGCATGAACTTCCACGCAGCGCCTGCATGTGTACCCGCATCCAGCACCGTGTCGGGCTCCTGCCAGGTGAACGTGCCCGCAACGGTCCTGCCGTCCGCCTGCATCGTGCCGCTGATGGCGATGGCGCCCAGCTTCTCGCCGTAGGTGATCTCGGCGGGACTCAGCGTCAGCGCGCCCTCCGGACTGGGCGTCAGCTTGGCCTCCACCTTCAGGATAACGGTGATGGTGTAGTCCTCATAGTTGTCGGCTCCGGTGACGTTTACCTTCACCTTGGCGGTCTTGCCCACCTTGGACGCATCGTCCGCAAAGCCGAAGCGCAGGATACCTTCGCTGACCGAGCACGTACCGGCCAGCACACCGGCATCATCTGTCACGCTGCCCAGCACCGCCGTGCCGCCCTCCGCGATCAGGCTGCTCAGGTCCACGGTGCCGTTGTTGTCGTACATGGCGGAACCGTTCACCGTTCTGTCGCCATAGGCCGCCCTGTGGATGGTGAAATACACCACCTCATCCGCGAGCTTCAGCGTATAGTTGTCCGCCTTGAAGCCGCTGCCGTCCGCCAGCGTCAGGGTGCCCCCGGTAATGGCGTAGCTGCCCGCGTTCGCGCCTGCGGTACGCTCCAGTCCGCCGCTGAAGGCGGGGGTCTCGCCGTTCACCGCACCGGCGGAGGTATAGGTCAGCACGGGGTCATCCGCGCCGTAGGTCTTGCCCTGACCGGCATCCGGCGTCACCGTGATGACAGCGGGGGTAATGGCGGCCATCGCCGAAGCCTGCTGGCCGCTGGCCGCCAGCCGATAGTTACCCGCGGACGCGCCGCCCAGCGTCAGGCCGGAGATACGGACGGTCCTGTCCGTGCCCACGTCCTTGCTGTCGAACGTACCGGCGGCGGAAACGGTAAGTTCATCGCCTTCCGCCTTGCCGCTGATGACCGCCCCGCTGACATCCAGCACGGCGTCAGCGCTGCCGTTGTAGGTCTTATCCGCCGCCGTGATGCCGCTGACAGTGACGGCCCTGGGCGTGATGGCGAAGCTCTCCGCCACCGCGCTGAACGCATAGTTGCCCATGGCCGTGATGGTCACGGTGCCGCCCGTGCTGACATCTCGGTTCTCGCCATAGGCGACGGTGTAATCCCGCCCCTCGGTCAGCTTGGTGCTGCCGATCTTTACGGTGGGCGCAGGCGTGATCCGCCCGCCGGTATAGGTGGTGTCGCCGCTCAGCGTCACCGCCGGCGCGGTCTCATTGGCCGCGATGGTGAACGTCCAGCTGTCGTCCGTCAGGTCTGCGGCGGCATCATAGTTCTTGCCCTCCGCCACGTCGATCCTGACGTTGTACGTGCCCACATCGGCGGGCTGCTCCACCTTGACGCCGTTCCGATAGTACTTCACCGTGACGCCGCCCATGCCCGCAATACCGGCCCTGGCCGCCACCGCCGCCGTTCTGGCGCTGCCGTCATAGGTCAGCGTATCGGGAGGGGAGAAGGCGAAGTCCCCTGCCTGCGGGACAGCCTGCCGGATGGTATAGGTCACGCTGGCGGTCTGGCCGCCCACGGTGATGCCGGCGGTGTAGGTGCCCGCATCAACGGGCGCTGCGGACAGGGCGCTGCCGTCCTTCTGATAGGTGATCTCGCCCACGTCCGCCGCCGTCCACCCGGTCTTGGTCAGCCTGGCCGCCTTGGCGCTGCCGTCATAGATCAGTCCGCCGCTGGGCGGCGCAATGGTGACGCTGCCGCCGTTGGGATTGCCGCAGAGCCCGTCCGCATTCCCGCATTCGGCGCTGATGGCCGTGCCGTCGCTGCCCAGCGTATAGCTCCAGTCGTGCTCATGGCCCCGCAGCACCACGGTCTTGCCCTCGTCGATGCGGCTGACGGCGTACTTGCCGGGGGTCCAGCTGACAAAGCTGCCCTCCTTGATCCAGTCGGCATTTTCCGTGGTGGCGATGGTCACGGGGCTGCCGGCTTCAGGCGTAGCCGCGGTCTGGACGGTGATGCTGCTGGCATCGTCCAGCTCGCCCACCACGGTGATGGTCCTGCCCGTGCCGAGGAACACATTCTTGGTGGCATTGACCGTGCCGCTCAGATTCAGCGTGCCGTAGTTGTACACGCTGAACTGGCCGCCGGAGGCGGTGAGCGTGCCGTTGATCGTGACCGTACCGTTGTTGCTGTTATCCAGGCCGTCGGTCTGCCTGCCGCTGGCATTTCCGGTGGCGGTCAGCGTACCGTTGACCGTCAGCGTACCGCCGTAATTATACACACCGTCGTTTCTCTTGCCGGTGGCCGTCAGCGTACCGGCGACTGTCGCCGTACCTCTGTTGCTCAGGCCGTCGCTGTCGCCGGTGCAGATGAGCGTACCGTTGACGGTTATGGTACCGCTCCTCGAGTCCTCGACCCGATTGGCCACGCCTATGTTGCCGCCATCCGCCGTCAGCGTGCCGTCAACAGTCAGCGTACCCAGGTTGTTCACACAGTAACGTCCGCTGTCGACGGCATCGCTGGCGGCCTTGACCGTACCGGCGATGTTCACCGTACCGGTGTTGTAGATGGCGGACCTGGTGCCGGAAACGGTGCTGTTATACAGGTTGACGGTATTGCTGGTGTAGTTCTCGACACCCACGCTGGTGCCGGAAAGGGAAATGCGGAAGATATCGGCGATGCCGTTCCGGGAGATGCTGGAGCCCGAGGATTTCAGCGCCGCACCGCTGGTGTTGGTGTTTCTGATGGAGCCGCTGGCCCGGCAGTCGGTCAGGACGATATGGGCATTGGAATCGATCCGCACCGCCGTAGACCAGCTGCCGGTGATCTTGTGCCCGTTCAGGCAGAGGATGGTGCCGTCCTTCGGCGCCCATGGGTATGCACCCAGATCCACGTCGCTTGTCAGGTAGTAGTAACCCGCCGCCTTGGGCAGGGTATCCGCCGCCTTGTATGTGGTGCCGCTGCCGTACTGCTCCTTCACCAGCTCATCTGTCCACGCCACGAACTCGCGGTCCACGTGCTCGGTGTGATTGCCGATGCTTTTGGCGTACTTCCCCTTGTGGCCGCAGGCGCAGTGGGTGTGGTCGCGGATCAGGTGCAGGAGGACGTCGTCGTCATCGTTGAAGGACAGGTCATAGGTGCCGTCATCGTCGGGGAAGAAGCATACCAGCGATGCCGCGCCGCCCTCGACCACAGTGATGGCCGCCGTATCGGTGAGACTGCTCTGCTTTTCCGCCGTGATGCCGATGCGGGCGCTTTCGTCCAGCGCGCTGTTCAGCGTGATGGTCTTTCCGGCCGCCAGATAGACGTTGGGGCTGCCGCCCGTGACCGTCGCGGTGCCGCCCACGGTCAGCGTGCCGTTGTTATACACGCCGCCCCCGGTGCCGTTGTTGGTGATGGTGCCGCCGTAGAGATTGCACGCACCGGCGTTATACACGCCGCCGCCCCGCGCGGTGGTATTGTTGTCGTTGATGGTGCCGCCGTACATATTGAATGTACCGGTGTTATAGACAGCCGCGCCGTCGGCCTTGCTTTTGGTGTCCCGCAGCCGTCCGTTGTAGAAGTTGAACGTGCCGCTGTTGTTCACGGTGTGGGTCGCCGCACTGCTGGCGCAATGGATATCCCCCTGGATAGAGGCACACTCCGTCAGGGAGAAGGTCACGCCGCTGTCAACGGTAATGACGTCATACGCGGGCTTATAAAAAGCAAACTCTCTGATATTATGGCTATTTAGACAAATTACCGTGTTGTCCGCGGGATGCCATGTGCCGCTGTCAAACAACGACACATCACTTGTCAGATAGTAATTGCCCGGATTTTTGGGCAGGTAGTGGTCCGCGGTATGGCTGCTGTCGCCGTACTGGCTGGCCGCCTCGTCGTTCGTCCACGCGGTGTAGGTCACGGCGCTGTGCTGCGGATGGCCGCCGGATGTGGCGTCGCCGCCGCAGATGCAGTGGACGTGGGGATACAGGCTGACATAGCTGCTGCCGGTCTTCCGGACCTGGGCATGGCTCCGGTCCAGCACGGGGGTCGCGTCGCTGCTGTCACCGGCGTAGCAGTTCTGCCGCCAGTCATCCCGGGCCGTGCCGCCGTTCAGGAGATACGTGACCTCGCCGCCGCGGAACTGGTCCTCCGTCTTGCCGCCGTAGCCGTCGTCTCTGTCCGCGCCGTAGTAGCAGTTGGAGACCGTGCCGCTGTTCTTACAGGCGATGGCGCCCCAGCCGATGATGTCACGCACCGTGCCGTTGGACTGGGCCTGCACCATGTCGCCGTAGAAATAGCTGTTGGCGATGGTGCCCGTGTTCTCATAGGCGATGCCGCCTGCCAAGCCGCCGTAGTACATCTCGATGCGGCTGCCGCGGTCCAGTTGGCCCGCGTACACATAGCAGGCCTCGATGGTGCCGTTATTGGTGTAGACCAGACCGCCCAGGCTGTCCTTGGCCGTCATACCGCCGCTGTACCGGCAGCGGGTGATGGTACCGTTGTTGATGCGCGCCAGGGGAGCGCTGGCGCTGATGGAATAATTCTTGCTCTGGCGCTTCGTCACGGCGATATCCGTCAGCTTCGCGTTCGCGCCGACATAGCCGAACAGGGCCTGTCCCCAGTCATCCAGCCACACACGGATCGTGTGGCCGTTGCCGTTGAAGGTGCCGGTATACGGGTGCTCGCTGGTGCCGATGGGTGTCCAGACCTCATCCACGTACTCCACATCCTGCTGCAGCTTCGCGCAGGTGTTCGCCTCACCGGCGTTCACCGCGTCCCGCAGCCAGATGAGCTCCGCCGCGCCGGTGATCCGATAGGGGTCCTCCGCCGTGCCGCTGCCGCCGGGCTGCGTGCCGGCGATGGCGGCCAGCAGCGCGGACTCATTGGCGTCAGGCTCTCCCGCCAGCGCCAGCACCGCGGCAGCCGCCGCGTCGTATCCGGTCAGGTCCAGCCGGGCCGCCTGCTCCTCCGTCAGGGCCTGCTTCGCCTCGTCGATGGCGTCCAGCTGGCCGGAGACCTCGTCCGCGTTGGCGTCCGAGATGTCCTCCGCCGCCGGCAGCGCGTCGATCAGCGCCTGCACAGCCGAAACCGCCTCGTCAGGCTCCTCGTCAGGCGCTTTGTCAGGCGCTTTGTCAGGTGCTTTGTCAGGTGCTTCGTCGGACGTTTTATCGTCCTCGCCCGCACCATCCTGACCGGGTGCCTGCGTCTGCCCGTCGTTTCCCTGCGTCAGGACCGTCTGCTCCTGACCGGCCTGCCCCTGCGCCTCCGCCGCCAGCGCCGATGCAGGCAGCAGCGTCAGGCACAGAGCCAGAGCCATCAGCAGGGATACTCCTTTTTTGATCATGTGCATAACCTCCGTTCTGTTTTTTCACGGTTGCCGTATGTCACAGCAGGCCGATGCCTCTTCCGCGGTTCACCGCCTGCTGCCGGTTTGACACCCGAAGCTTTCTGAAAATACTGTTGCTGTGGAACTTGACGGTACCCGCCTTCCGGCCCATCCGCTCCGCGATCTCGTCATTGCTCATGCCCAGCGCCATCAGGCGCAGCACCTTTTTTCCCGTCTCGGTCAGCGTCTCGTAGTACTCCGCCGGAGACTTCAGATAATTGGGAAAGTACCGGCTCACGCCGCCCGCCAGCTCCATGATCCGGTCGGTAAAGTCGTCCGCGCCCCGCTCCCGCTGGTAGATGAACAGCATCTGCATCATGCAGGCGCCCTCGTCCGCCAGCAGCCGTATGTACCGGTATTTTTTCGCCAGCGCCAGCGCCGTCTCCAGCTCCCGGCACATGCGGTCCTTGTCCCCCGATTTGTAGTACACGGTGGCCAGCAGCATGTGACACTCGCACAGATCCATGTGCCGCTTCCCCGGCTCCAGCAGGGTGATAAGCTGCCTGACCAGCACGTAGGCGGCCATGTTTTTCCCCACCTGCAAATAGCAGCGCACCTTGGTGAGCCTGTCTCTTATACACATCTCCGAGCCCACGAGACTACGCTGCATCTCG
>OWJF01001338.1_pt1 | contig 10425 bp, 6 predicted proteins | sample 1732941 | NCBI WGS metagenome assembly OWJF01 (sample SAMN05065770, study PRJEB22554) | human gut metagenome | biome: ENVO:2100002; feature: ENVO:00000062; material: ENVO:00002003 | host: Homo sapiens | place: USA
CGAGATGCAGCGTAGTCTCGTGGGCTCGGAGATGTGTATAAGAGACAGGATACAAAGAATATTTGAAATGTGCAAATTATTTAATGTATTTCTTTTATCTTTTAACGCTTATTATACCCAGATGCATGAAATTAACTTTCTGTAGCAGAAAAAGCCAAAGAATCCACCATTTCATTATACATATTACCCCTATGAGCCTTTACCCAATGGTATCTTATCGCCTTGCCTTTCGCTACCTTATTATATATAGGCTGCAAATCTCCTAACTTGCAAGCCTGTATTCTCTCTATAGCTACTTGACAATCCACATACACATCAACAGAACACAAAGGAGGGCAATCACCCAATGCATGAATAACCGCCCTTATTTCAGCTCTCACCGAATCGTTCACTTTAGCTGTGATAAAAGTATATTTCCCACTTTTGGTAATCACTCCCTTATGAAGAACAAGCCAGCCACAACCACACTTTTCTTTCTTACTAGAACCATCGGCATACACCTCGTAGCGCACACCTTTTGCCTCATCAGCAATCATCTGAGCAACAACCTCCAAAGAGTCATTGCTCATCACCTTGGCTATTTGCTTGGCTTTCTTCTTCATAAACGATTAAAGCAAACCTCGTTCCTTGAACTCATTCATCAATGGTGTTGCTAAGACCTCAATATCTGGATGAGGTTTTCCGGTAGTTCCAAGACTTCTCAGCTCGAAGAAATGCTTCCAATCGCTCACAAATGCGGTATGAATCAACTCAGTGTTGGTATCAAGAGGAAGTATCGTTCTCGCATCCTGTGGCTTAAGACCATCATCCTTGACCAAAGACAAATACATCATTTCGCATACTCTATTAGCAAACCACCATTTTTCTACCGGACTCCAATGCTCATAACTACCGATGTTCTTTGATAGGTCAACAAATGTTCCACCATCAAAAGACAATGGATTAACCGCATCATCATCGCTAACCCACTTTGGTTTGTTGATAGCAATCTCGCCTCCGAACTTATCTTTACTATAGTTGCAATATCTAGTGCTTTGTTCCGCTACGGAATCTACACGATGTCTGTTAGCCTCTCTACTTACTGCAATCTGTGTAGTAAATCGGACTGTTATTCGCTTCTCATGCCATTCCGTAGGCTCGCAAATATAGTCCAAATCCTCAAACCAGTTATTTTCAACTATCACTCTGTAGTTGGTTGTGATATAGTAGTCACTGCCAATCTGCATCACCTTTGAATATTTGTTCTCACGATAGTGCTTGACCAATAAAGACTCCGGTACAAAAAATCCTTCTTCATAGGCTACATGGAGGTAAATCGTTCCATGTTCACACATGGCAAGATGATTGCTGCTTACCATACGCTCAACGAAAGGCTTTGCGCTGTCTTTATCTATCTTCATACTTGACGCATAACATGTGCGACCGCACAACTCTATCTGTTTATAAACTCCATCCATGCCCTCACCTTGGGATAGGATTTCATATCTCGGTTCTAATATCTTCATGTCCTTACAAGTTTTGAAATTCGACCACAAAGATAACTATTATATTCCACTCTACCAAAAATTAGCACTCAGTTTAACAACACTTATCTATATTGTGAAAAACAAAAACTTTCTCCATAAAAAAAAGAGGAGAGTGCATCACGCATTCCCCTCTTACTTTAACATGGCACAAATTAAGTTTACAATCTACTCATCTTATCTTTCAATTCGTGTATATCATTGAATGCTTGCAACATAGGCTTATGCCATCGCTCTTGTCGCTCATCAATCGACTGCAAGTACATTAAGCTTTGTGCAAGGATAGTTCTACCCTCATCAACAGCTAACCAAATGTTACCTACATTACCCATAATAGTATTCACGCTAGCTGTTAGTAAGCTACCCTCTGCGCCACCATCACGAGCCGCAATAGCATCCAACTTGGTATTTATGAGCTTTGTTTCCTCATACGTTCCCTCTGTGGCGATCTGCACCGCAGTGAAACGACCATTCAACTCTTCTCCTGTATCTTGGCTCATTGATTCAAAAGAACCGGAAGAAGCGGACTGCTCGTAAGATTGCTTGTAACCCGTAATATCAGCAATATTATCACGAATAGCCAAACCCTCTTGAACTATCTTGTCATACTCTTCTTTAAGATTATTCAATTCGGTTGGCGTGAGCTGCCTTCCTCCATTCTCCTTCATCTTGTTTGCCCAGCTCTCATAAAGAGGCTTAAGCTTTTTATTCATAAGGTCTCCCAAAGCGAAGTTAAGCATCGACTGGTTGAGCATTGTAGTGAAGTCATTAGAAAAATCCTTTGCAGACTTACTCATATCCATAAGATTGTTTATGAAGTCACTCTTCATCGAATCAAAGGTTGTTTGAGTCAAATTCTCATTGATTTGCTCCGTCAACTCCTCTAGTTTTCCCGCCAGTTCTGTATATTGCTCCCAATATTCCGTCTTATCATACTTACCTTGGTCGGTCATGTTCTTCCATACATCCGCATTATGTGTACGAATGTCAGCCATCTGCTCTGGAGTGAGCTTATATATATCCTCCAAGGAATTAACCTTGTTTATCGAAGAATTGGTATAACCGCCTCTGACTGCCGATTGCTGTGCCAAAGTCTTATTGATTGCCGCATAATCTTGTGCAGAAAGATTCCAATAATAAGCATTTGAATGGTGTGCCCCATGATACCCCATCTGTGTTTTGAGAATATCCATCGTTTGGGTATTAACCTGCTTTTGGGCATCATAAGCAGCATTATAATTGCTGACTGCCGTATAACCGGAAGACTTGTCGATAGAATCCTTTAACTTATCAATAGAATACATCAATCTGTCATTGCTCTCGGTCAGCTCTTCTGTTTTCTTCGCAACTTCTGCACCATTACCTCCGCCAATACCGAACATCTTGCCCAACGAGCCAATGGTTTTTATTCCATTCATAGCCGCACCTATGTAGTTTCCGCTTGCAAAATCAGAAAAGGCTTGTGTTCCACTGTTCAATGCATCCATTCCGTTATTCACGGCTTTACCAAAGCCTGTGTTTCCGAGACCCAAAGCATCGACTAACCCAGGAAGGTCTTTCAGCTTCTCTTGGATTTTCCTCAAGCCTTCAGCCCATTCCTCTATAGTATCATGCAAGCTCTTCTTTGCAGCATCCTGCTTTACCTTGGCTTCTTCCTGTGCCTTTCCGACTTCCTTCGTAGCCTTTCCGACCTTAACCTCTGAAACCGCCAAATCATCAAAAAGCTTACGTAACTTCTCCGTTTGGCTTACACTGAGATTCTTGGTAGAACCCATAAGTTTGTCCTTATTGGCAGAAGTGATATTACTGGTATCTATGTTAACCCCACTTTCCGCAAACACACCTTGGATTTTTCTCCTTTGGCTCATGTTATCAGCCTTGGCATCAAACTCCCCCTTTCTAGCTTGTGCCAATCGGTCTTGAGCATCCTTCGCCTCATCAATAAGCCTACGGTGTTCACGGACTGCATCATTAACCAATCCCCATCTATCCTTCTGCTCGGAAATCGCATCATCAATCTTGTAGATTTGGTCAGATACGGTTTTCATGTCATCAATTTCCAACGTACCCGAACCAAGCAACTCCTTCATTTTCTTACGAAGGTCTTCAAGATAAGGAATACTCAATCGGTTCATATCCTGAAAGACAACATCCCAATTGATAGAATCCTTGAAATCCGAAAAATTCAACTTCTTCAACTGGTCGTTCATCTCCATTTCAGCGTTCGCTGCGCCAAAAGTATCTCCCTTTTCTCTTGCAAGGTCTATCTTGTCGGCATATTCTTTCAAGATAGCATAACGCTGCTGTTCCAAACTACCATACTGCTTCATGAAATCCAACATGTCCTTTATCTCCGCTTGCTGGATTTCCTTCAGCTTTAATTGTCTCTGTTTCTCAATCAAGGCAATTTGGTCTTCAGAGTTCTGTCCAATGGTCTTCCCAAGATGATTACCCTTGTCGTCAACCATTTGTGTGCCCAATACCTCTTTGCGGTATTCCGCATCGGACTTACCCTGTTTCCACATATTGGCTTTACGACCCTTGCCCGAATTTACCCAAACGATCTGGTCTTTCTTCTTCTTTGCCTCAACGAGTTTGTCAATAGAATCCTCTATAGCCTTTTTCTCCTTGTCTGAAGACATGTTGATTTGAGCAATCTCCTTTTCGGTCTCATTCTTAATCAATTCCGTTCTTCGCTTTGACAACTCATCGCTGGCTTTCTCCGAATAGGATGAAATAGACTTGGAATAGTCTTCCTCAGCCTTCTTGCGTTCATACGCTCTTGCTTGTGGGTCATCCGTTGCACCTGTTTTCTTAGGTGTTGTTTTCTTAGGTGTAGCTTTCTTTGTCGTTTCCTTCGGCTTATTTGCATCGGCTTTTCTTTTCGCCTCTCTATCTTTCAGAATAGAACCAGCCATAGCGACATCAAGCCTATTGGCATTTTCGTCTCTTAGCTGATTTCCTTGCTTTGTCAGCAACTTACTTCCTTTATGATTAGTTCGGTATTGCTCTTGCCTATTTAAATCTGCCTTACGTCTATTAATCAAAGATTGCAACTGCTTATCCGTTAAAGATTTCATCCAACTTGGAATTTCTGTATCATCATAATGGATTTTCAAATTTAATCCATATTCCTGATTCCATATAGAAATAAGCTGGTCTGTTGAGGAAGTTAAGGCATCTATGCTTTGTTTATTTTGCTGAGCTACCCATTGTGACCTAGCCTGTGTATTATTCCAATCTACATTTTCAGCAGCCGCCTTCATTATCGCATCCTCTGCGTTTTTATAACTTATCTTTAATTTTGCAAGATTACTCGTATGCTCCAATATCGAATGGTCAGTATTCTCTATAGTTGCTATATTGTAATGTTGTTTTTCTAAGAACGAATCAATAGGCGCAAATGTCTTTTTAACTGCATTTGTGTAAATATTAAAAGCATCTATATGCTCCTTGTAAGACAATGTGCTATCATCTACTCTTTGCTTCAACTTAGCCAGCCTATCTAAAACCTCATCTGTTGCTATGGAATTATACATCATTTGTATTGATGTTATATCTTCCTTATCTACATGTTGCCCACCTTGATACCAATGACCGGATAAGTCTTTGCTAAAATTGTCATCTTCTTTGTTTCTTGCTTCTGTATATTGGGAAGTGGCAGACATTAAAGCATTAGCCTTTTCTCTTTCAGCATTCTCCAATTGTAAGGTTGCAACAAATTCATCATGCTTCCCTTTAAGTGTTGTTAAATTGTCCTTTTCGGCATCACACTTAATCCCGAACTGCTCGTATGTTTGGATAAGTTCTTCTTTAGCTTTGTTGTAAGCATCAGTTCCTTCCTTAGAAGACCTCATTACGTTAAGCAAGCCATCAACTTTCGCCCTTGTGTTTTCTGCAGAATCTCCAAAATGCTTTGTGTCAACAGAAATATCTTCCTCTTCACCTCCGAACATTGCAACGGCACTAGCAAGCGTTGTTACCAGTGTTATAATACCAGTAATCGGATTTGCGAGCATAGCTGCCCACATTCCCTTTAAAGCCATAGTTGTAGATTTTACCGCATTACTGAGCATTAATTCTGCAGTTGTCATTATTTTAACACTTGCGGTATGGATGGCATTTTTTACCGTTGAAGCAGCTGTAGCTAAAGTACTAGCCTTTTTCGTAGTCGTATTTGTAGCTTGACTAACAGAATTCAACTGCGTTTGTAGTGTTGCTTGTCTCTCTTGTAATTGCTCACGAATAAGCGCAGCTCCTCTTTGCTGACTTGCAATTGTCGAAACATTTGTTTGAGCAGTATTCACTTTCTTCGCAGCGGTGGCCAAACGTTCCTTTGCTTCTAGTGCATTCACGGCATTACCCTCTGCGTCAAAAGCTAAGTTTGCACCATCAGCGGTTTCCTCAACCAATTTTTGAGCCTCAGCAAAGGCATCTTGGGCATCTTGCAAATCATTCAAGGCTGCTGTATATTGTCTAGCTAACTCAATATCCCTATCATCAAGATTTGATATTTTCTCTGTGGTTGTTTTCAAATCTTCTTTAAGAGATTCTATCTTTTGTTGACGAAGTTCCTCTGTCTTTCTTTTTTCTTCATCAAGCTCAATTTGGCTTTGTGCCGTTGCTTGTTGTTGAGTCTGTAAGAGTTCACGTTTCGTCTCTAGCTGGGAACGCATTTGTGCCGAAATAACGCCCTCTTGCTCGGCTGCATCTAACCTTGCCTTTACAAAGTCATCGGACACAGCAGTATCTCCAACAATACTTGCCAAGTCTTGTTGTTTATTTACTCGCTCTTGCTTTTTATCCTTACCCAGCGACTTGTAGTTAGAGTTTTCTAGGTCTTGCAAACGCTTGATTTCTGCGTCAATTCCCTTCATCATATCATCGGCTTTTTGAGCTTCCTCTGCTTTGCGAATAGAAGCAGCCGCCATTAATGATGCACGATAAGAACCAACAGCTACTGTAGCTACGCCAATAGTTTTTATAACCTCTTGCCAATTCTCTACCATAGCAGAAATAATTGACAATCCGCTAGAGAACACGCCCTCGGATTTTTTGCCGATTTCGTTGAACATCTGCTGGATGGAGTCACCAATATTGCTCCACTGACCCTCCAAAGTTTTTGATTGCTGTTCCATCAAGCCTCCGAAACGACCGCCAGCTTGCGTCATATTAGCGATAGCCTCCTTGAAGATGTCTGATGTGACTTTTCCCTTAGAAACAGACTCTTGAACCTCAGTTGTATTTTGGTGTAAGATTTTACCCAATTCTTCTGCTAATGGGACACCTCTACCCATGAACTGACGCAAATCCATTGTAAACATTCTTCCTTGCGAAACGGTCGTTCCATAAAGAAAAACAAGGTCTCCAAGCGGAATGTTCATGCCCGAAGCAATGTCACCAAGCTGGATAAGGGTTTTGTTAACATCTTTCGCTTCCGTTCCGTATGCCAAAAGTTGTTTTGCGCCACCCGTAATGCTAGACATATCGAAAGGTGTATGAGCTGCCGTTTGGATAAGTTCGTCCATCAATTGTCTGGACTTATCCGCACTACCAAGCATGGTATTGAAAGATATTTCAAGTTGTTGGAATTGAGAACGAGTATTAAAGATACTACCTGCCAGTTGCTCAAATCCTAGACCACCAAGCAAAGCAGCCGAAAGCATGTGAGCATCGCCAGTTACCCTTTGAAACAAGCTAGACATACCCTCTCCGGCAGTAGGAGCAGACTTCATGCGTTCTATCATTTGGTTCATGCTATCGGTCAACATATTTGTGGCATCTTTTGCCGGATTTGCTGAACCAGCATACAAAACATACTCATTCCGCATGTTCTCTAAGGTTTGACGAGCACCGACAGCACCTCCTTCTAGGTTCTTCAACTGCGCTGTTTGTCCTGTCAAAGAACCTTTTAAATAGTCAATATTCTTCTGTAAAGAATCTATGGATGACTTATCCGTTGTAACTCCAAGAGTTAATCTCTTGTTCGTAATCTGCTGTTGAATTTTCTCTATTCGGTCTTTGGTAGCTTGCATTTGAAGTTCATAGCTATAAACTTCCCTTGCGGCTGCTTGCATCTTCTTATTAAACTCGGAAGACATCACGTAAGCGGCTCTTGAAGCTGCTTGCGTTAAATCCTTTAAGCGATTGCTTGCATCTGCATATTTTTCCGTTAAATCCGCAACAATAGCTGGGTCTGTTGACTTATTGGTCTTCAACAACTCAGCCCTCAGCTTTTCACACTCGGAGCGAAGTTTCGTAACCTGCTCGAAATTCGCTTTGACATCGAATCTTAATTCTGCCATTTTTTATAATTTTATTGGCAAAATTAACTAATAATCAAAGGAATAACGAAAGAATAAAGGCGTGCTATTTCACTAAAAATTTAAGTGCAAAGAATAAGGTCTAGATACGAAAAAGCCTTCCACATTCACATGCAGAAGGCTCTGAGTTCTTTATCTATTGTAACAATGAAGCCACACGCCTAAAAGGTAGCGGCTACCAAATCTTTTTTTATTTCATTCATACAATGTGCCAAACGTTCATAAGTTTTCTCGCCAGCTTGCTTTATGCCTTTACTATACTGACGCATCAATGAAGGATTGACACCTGCTCGTTTTGCAATCTCTGACACATTGAGGAAAGAGAAATAATTAAAGAAAGATTGCAAGTCATACTTGTATTCAAATTCAACGTCAGGAAACACTTCTCCATTCTCTTTTGCATCCACTTTTGCCAACGCCAAACAATCCATTAAATCTTGCTTCGCAGCGGCAACAGTTTCTCCACAAGAGTTTAAGCCAACCTTACCTATTCCATCTTCGGTATGACACCAAAAAGACCCATCCTTGGCTTGTTCTACAATAACTTTAATCTTCTTCATATATATATATTCGTTTATCTTCTTAACAAAAAAAAGAGTCCTTTAAGCAATGAAGAGAGAAAGGTGGGGATTACTCCCCAACCAATTCTCTTAGAATACTATGAGCGGTGCCTGTGGCGACCTCTCTAGCGTGTCTTGGCACGAATTGAGACTTTCCCGTTTTAGGATTAGTCCATTTTTCATGTCCCGAACCTTGTCGAGACAGGAAGCATCCCGCTTCTCTCAGTCTCTTAATCAATTCGCTTTTCTTCATTGTTACAAGAACTCTTTTGTCCTTAAGACATTGCAAAGATATAACTTTTTTGTTATATAGCCAAATTTTATGGTAACATTTTTGTTATATTAACCACAATTAACAAAAAAAGAGCCACCCTAAAGGATGGCTCACTTTACTTTACTATACTAAACAGTTCTATACTGGGCTTCGCTGCACAACACTATACTGCGCTGTACTGGACAACACTTAACTAAACTGCCCTTTATTTAAAATTAGCAAATACATCACGAACCTTTGCAAGTTTCGCCAATGTATCGTAATACTTAGATTGTTCTTCCATAGGCAAAGGTCGTACATTGTTTATGATGTCAGCACCTAGCTTTAATGCCTTTTTGATGTCGCTCATCATTTGGTCGTAGCCGTAATTGGCTTGCTCGTTGCTAGGAACAATCACGTAGCCATTGCCCCAAACATTACGAAGGCAACATTGCTTATTTTTCAACATATCCTCACGCAATTTTTCAACCATTGCCATGTACGTAAATTGCTGTAATTGGATAGCCTCAATATAAGCATCTACATCCTTACCATAATCTTCAAAAGCAAGTTTCGGTAAACCAAACTTCTCTTTTAACCACTTATGAGGAATAAGCTGACCTTCATCAAAGCTTGCTACTAACTCTTCTTCGAATGCTCCTAGCACTTCATTTGTTAATTCCTTTACACTTTCCATAATTTTTATTTTAACATTGTTCTCTGCCAAGGAGTCGAACCTTGATGAATACCATACAGAGAAACCCTTTACCACACTAAACTATACTGTACTTCACTGAACTATACTAGACTAAACTTTACTGAACTAAACTTAACTCTACTGAACTAAACGATAAATATCTAGCTCCCCACAGAAGAATCGAACTTCTACTAGCACCATGTGGGGATAACCAACTTATTTCATCACCTTTGCTTCAAACTTTCCATACATAGCTCGGAATGTACCTAAGTGGTATCTAAGACCAGCAACCTCGAACAACTTAACAATTTGGTCTCGGTCTAATTGACTTTCATCATACCAACAAGTGCATTCTGTACTCCACTCTGGGAATATCGCACGAGTAGCAAGAACCTTTGCACCTCGAATACCAACGGCACGGCAATCTACATAAATACCAAGCTCGTAAAGTTGCTCAGGAGTTTTGTCCGCATCCTTGAACTTCAACAAACCATCATCCATAACACCAAAAGAACGCTCAACCTTAGCACCAAGGCGAATCTCTTTGGCAGCACATTTAACGGCTTGCATGATGTGCGAACTAGGAATAATGTATTCACCCTTTGAATTCTGATACAAGGATGCCAAGAACTTCAATCGGCATATCTCCAATTGGTCTTCTTCCGTCTTTCGTCTCTTGCCAGTCAGACCAGCAATCAGCTTTGCGTAATCATCAAAAGGAGAAACTGTTCTCGGATTATTCAACATCAATGGACTAACACCAACCAACTTAAAACTAATTGTCTTCATACTTTTCTTTACTTTTAAAATTAAACACGGCAGTTTTACAGGTATGCCTCTTACCTTTGGGACAAAACAAAAGCCCCGTCCGCTTATTGTCGTGAGTAGCGAACGAGGCTAAAAGTATAGAAAAGTCCGAAGACTTCTAAATTTCTTCTTATCCCAGTAACCATGCTCACGACTTCACGGCTAAACCATTTCTGATTTCGTTTGCAAAGGTAAGCATAATTTCTGAAATATGCAAACTATTTAGTGCTGTCTCTTATACACATCTGACGCTGCCGACGAC
>OWJF01001339.1_pt1 | contig 10421 bp, 8 predicted proteins | sample 1732941 | NCBI WGS metagenome assembly OWJF01 (sample SAMN05065770, study PRJEB22554) | human gut metagenome | biome: ENVO:2100002; feature: ENVO:00000062; material: ENVO:00002003 | host: Homo sapiens | place: USA
AGATGTGTATAAGAGACAGATCATGACGTTGCCCTGCACCGGGTTTTCCACCGGGGAGGCGTAGCCGCCGTAGGTGGGGTCGGCCTCGCCCACGGCCACATCGGCGCTGTGAAGGGCGATGTCGCCTTGGACCATGGTGCTCTCATCCTGCGGGGGCAGGTAACCGGCGACGGTGACATCCTCGGTGAGGGCGGCGGTGTCCGCTTCGCCCTCTGCGGCAAAGGCACCGACGCTCATGGCTGCGGCGGCAGACAGAACAAGGGCGGCTGCAATGGCCTGACGGGCGAGTTTCGTATTCAAAATCTTCATGGATGTGTCCTCCTGTATTTCCGGACTTTGGTTGTCCGTTCTATCTGGAATACGAAAGGGGAAAGGGGATTATTGCGGGGAATCCAAAATTTCCATGAATTCGTCGCCGGTGATGGTCTCCTTCTGGTAGAGGTACTTGGCCAGCTCATCCAGCTTTTCGCGGTTGTCGGTCAGGATCTGGATGGCTTTCTGGTGCTGAGCCTTGACGAGGGCGACGACCTTCTGGTCGATCTCGCGCTGGGTCTGGGCCGAGCAGGCAAGGGAGGTGTCCCCGCCGAGGTACTGGTTGTTCACGGTCTCCAAAGCCACCATGTCGAAGTCGTCGCTCATGCCGTAGCGGGTCAGCATGGCGCGGGCAAGCTTCGTTGCCTGTTCGATGTCGTTGGACGCGCCGGTGGTGATGGAGCCGAAGACGACTTCTTCCGCCGCGCGGCCGCCGGTCAGGGTAGCGATCTTATTTTCCAGTTCGGTCTTATCCATCAGGTAGTGGTTGCCCTCTTCCACCTGCATGGTGTAGCCCAGCGCGCCGGAGGTGCGGGGGATGATGGTGATCTTCTGCACCGGGGCGGAGTGGGTCTGCTTTGCTGCCACAAGGGCGTGGCCGATCTCGTGGTAGGCCACGATGCACTTTTCCTTGTCGGTGAGGATGGAGTTCTTCTTCTGGTAGCCCGCGATGACCACCTCGATGCTCTCCTCAAGGTCGGCTTGGGTCACGCTCTTGCGGCCCGCGCGGACGGCCCGCAGGGCAGCTTCGTTGACGATGTTGGCCAGCTCGGCGCCGGATGCACCGGAGGCCATCCGGGCCACGACGCTGAAATCGATGCCGGGGGCCAGCGCGACCTTCTTGGCGTGGACTTTCAGGATCTCCTCGCGGCCCTTCAGGTCGGGCAGCTCCACGGGCACCCGGCGGTCGAAGCGGCCGGGGCGGGTGAGGGCCGGGTCAAGGGATTCCGGGCGGTTGGTGGCCGCCAGAATGATGACACCGTTGTTTCCCTCAAAACCGTCCATCTCGGTCAGAAGCTGGTTCAGGGTCTGTTCGCGCTCGTCGTTGCCGCCGTACTGGCCGCTGTTGCGCTTCTGGCCGATGGCGTCGATCTCGTCGATGAAGACGATGCAGGGGGCCTTTTCCTTGGCCTGTTTGAACAGGTCGCGAACCTTGGAAGCGCCCATGCCCACGAACATCTCGACGAATTCCGAACCGGACATGGAGAAGAAGGGCACGTTGGATTCACCGGCCACGGCCTTGGCCAGCATGGTCTTGCCGGTGCCCGGAGGGCCGACGAGCAGGATGCCCTTGGGCATCTGGGCGCCGATGTCCTTGTACTTGCTGGGGTCGTGCAGGTAGTCAACGATCTCCTGCAGGTTCTCCTTGGCCTCATCCTCACCGGCCACATCCGAGAAGTGGATGCCCTCGGTGGACTGGACGTAGACCTTGGCGTTGGATCTGCCCATGCCGCCAAACATCATGGAGTTGGGGCCGCCCATCTTATCCATGAGCTTTTTGTTCATATAGTTGCCCAGCGCGGTGAACAGGATGATGGGCAGCACGAACCAGATCAGAAAGCTGAGGACCGGAGACCCCTGTTCCACGATCTCGCTGGAAAACTCGGCCCCGGCGGTGTAAAGCCGATCGGTCAGGCCGGAGTCGTCCATCAGGCCGGTCTTGTAGACTTGGGTGTTGTCCTTATCGGTGAAGATGATCTGGTTGGACTCGATGTCCACTTTGCCGATGTTCTTCTCCTCGGTCATGCTCATAAAGGTGCCGTAGTCCACCTCTTTGATCTGCCGTTCGTTCATCCACGGCACAAGCACGACATTGAGGAGCAGAAGCAGTAAAAGCACGATGGTATAATAGATCGCCAGCGGCTTTTTGGGCGTTTTGACTTCTTTCATGAAAATCCTCCTTTTAGGCCGTATAAAGCCTCTCTGAAAAGAGAGTAGCACATTCAAATTTAATATGCCAGTTTTGCCAGCACCATTTTGCAAAAACTTCGCAGTTCGTTCATAAAACAAAAACCAAAAGAACCTCCGCCCAGCTGAAAGGCAGAAGTTCTTCTGGTTTTTACACACACAGGAAGGAGAGATGTTTGTCAGAGCATGGGGGGACGGCGCCCGGCACCATCACTCGCCGCGGACGGCTGCGAAACCGGCTTCGAGGTCGGCGATGATATCGTCGATGTGCTCGGTGCCGATGGACAGGCGGATGGTGTTCTGATAGATCTGCTGCTCGGCCAGCTCCTCGTCGTTCAACTGGCTGTGGGTGGTGGAAGCCGGGTGGATGACAAGGCTCTTTACGTCGGCGACATTGGCCAGAAGGGAGAAGACCTTCAGGTTGTCGATGAACTGAAAGGCTTCCTCACGACCGCCCTTGATATTAAAGGTAAAGATGGAAGCGCCGCCGTTGGGGAAATACTTCTCGTACAGCGCGTGATCGGGGTGGTCGGGCAGGGACGGATGGTTGACCTTTTCGACCTGCGGATGGTTGGCGAGGAACTCGACGACCTTTTTGGTGTTCTCCACATGGCGCTCGATGCGGAGGCTCAGGGTCTCGGTGCCCTGCAGCAGCAGGAAGGCGTTGAACGGGGAGATGGTGGCACCGGTATCACGCAGCAGGATGGCGCGGATGTAGGTGACGAAGGCAGCGGGGCCGGCAGCCTCGGCGAAGGAAACGCCGTGGTAGCTGGGGTTGGGCGCGGCGATGTTGGGATAACGGCCGCTGGCTTTCCAGTCGAAGTTGCCGCTGTCCACGATGATGCCGCCCAGCGTGGTGCCGTGGCCGCCAATGAACTTGGTAGCGGAGTGGACCACGATGTCTGCGCCGTGCTCGATGGGACGGATCAGGTACGGGGTGCCGAAGGTGTTATCAATGACCAGCGGCAGACCGTGCTTATGGGCGAGGGCTGCAATGGCGTCGATGTCGGGGATGTCGCTGTTGGGGTTGCCCAGCGTCTCCAGATAGACGGCCTTGGTGTTGGGCTGGATGGCGTTCTCCACCTCGGCGAGGTCGTGTGCATTGACGAAGGTGGTGGTGACGCCGAACTGGGTCAGGGTGTGCTCCAGCAGGTTGTAGCTGCCGCCGTAGATGGTCTTCTGGGCAACGATGTGGTCACCAGCCTGTGCCAGCGCCTCGATGGTGTAGGTGATGGCTGCGGCACCGGAAGCGGTTGCCAGAGCGGCCACGCCGCCTTCCAGCGCGGCGATGCGCTTCTCGAAGACGTCCTGCGTGGAGTTGGTCAGGCGGCCGTAGATGTTGCCCGCGTCAGCCAGACCGAAGCGGTCTGCGGCGTGCTGGCTGTTGCGGAAGACGTAGGAAGTGGTCTGATAAATGGGCACTGCGCGGGAATCGGTGGCGGGGTCGGCCTGCTCCTGACCGACGTGGAGCTGAAGGGTCTCGAATTTATAGTTAGACATGTTATTTACCTCTCTCTTTGTACGAATAGTATTATTTTTGCTTACAAAAAATCCCGGTCGCTGCGGTCTCAAGACAGCGTACCGGGCAAGAAGTTCGACATTATGCTTGCAACATTACACTTCGGGACACATTCGTCCACCGGAGGGCAAAGCACAGCAGCTCGTCAGATTTTCTGCCCGGCCTGAGTACATTCGCCCACAACGGAAGTTCGCGTGCAGCAGATTTTTCCAGATCAGCGTCATTGTAGTGCCCTCCTTTCTCTGAAATCCCACCAAGTTGGTGGATTGGATGGCTGCATTATATCCCCATTTACCTAGATTGTCAATAGGTTGATGAAAAATTGTTTGGAAAAATTTTGGAGAGGGGAAGGACGCTGGCGGCGAAGAAGGGCCTTTGTTTGGCACTGCGTAAGGTGGGGCCGGGTAAGCCCGGCATCGTGAAATGCGGGGGGCACTTTTCGTTGACGGAACTCTTTCCCTGTTGTATACTGATGCTATTATCGAAAAAAGAGGGGGGAGCGGCGATGTCCATCGGGCCAAGCCGGCCGCTGGCGCTGGAAAAGCCGGAGACCATTGATCTGAAACAGGCTGCGCGGTATTTCGGCCAGCGGGGCGAACCGGATGCGGCAACGGCCTCTTTATTAGAGAGGTGTGCCGTGCCCATCTTGGCGGCGGCAGCGCCCCACGCCGTCTGGCTGGAAAGCGATGTGGACAGCCTTGCGGAAGCGGGCCTTTTGCAGGGGGAGGATGTGTACCGCCACCTGACCGGCTGTGACCGGGCCATCCTGCTGGCTGTGACCCTTGGCCCCGGCGTGGATGCACAGATCCGCCGGGCCGGGGTGGGGGACATCGCGGCGGGCGTGGCGTCGGATGCGCTGGGTTCCACGCTGGCAGAGCAGATGGCCGATGCCGCCGAAGCCGAACTGCGCAATGCGGCAGCAGGGCAGGGCCGCTATCTGACCAGCCGCTACTCGCCGGGCTACGGCGATTGGCCCATCACGGTACAGCCGCTGGTGGCGGCGGCGCTGGATACTGCCCGGCGGGCCGGTCTGTGCGTGACGGACACCAACCTCATGACCCCCCGCAAGAGCGTCACCGCGCTGCTGGGCGTCAGCGAACACCCGGTCAAGGGCCATCTCGCAGGGTGCGGCCACTGTGTGCTGCGCACCCGCTGCGAATATCGAAAGAGGGGGATCACCTGTGCAAGCGAATGAACTGTTTACCCAACCGAATACCATCCTGCTGGACGGCGGCATGGGCACCATGCTGCAGGCGGCGGGCCTGAAGCTGGGGGCCAAGCCGGAGGAGCTGAACATCACCGACCCGGCGCTCATTGAGGGCATCCACGCAAAATATGCCGCAGCGGGCAGCCGCATCATCAACGCCAACACCTTCGGCGCGTCGGCACACAAGCTGGCGGGCAGCGCCTACACGCTGGAAGAGATCATTGCGGCGGGCATTGCCAACTGCAAGCGGGCGTGCGCCCCCTACGGCGCACTGGCGGCGCTGGACGTCGGCCCGCTGGGAGAGCTGCTGGAGCCCAACGGCACGCTGGCCTTTGAGGACGCTGTGACCGAGTATGGCCGCATCGTCCGGGCCGGTGTGGCAGCGGGGGCTGACCTCATCTTCTTTGAAACGTTTACCGACCTGTACGAGCTGAAAGCGGCTCTGTTGGCGGCCAAGGAGAACAGCACCCTGCCCATTCTGGCCAGCATGAGCTTTGAGGCGGGGGGGCGCACCTTCACCGGCTGTACGGTGGAGAGCTTCGCCGCCACCGCGCGGGGTCTGGGGGCGGATGCCATCGGCATCAACTGCTCGCTGGGCCCCAAGGAGATCTTCCCGATGGCGAAGCGGCTGGCTGAGGCCGTGCCCGGCAGCTTCCCGGTCTTCGTCAAGCCCAACGCGGGTCTGCCCCGCGCCGACGGCTCCGGCTACGACATCACCCCGCAGCTCTATGCGATACAGATGAAGCCTTACCGGGAGCTGAACCTGTTCGCGGCGGGCGGCTGCTGCGGCACCACGCCGGAGTTCATCCAACTGCTGAACGGTGTCTTTGCCGGCTGCAAGCCCGGCCGCCCCGACCACCCCATGAAGTCGGTCATCTGCTCGCCGGTGAGCTGCGTCAATGTGGACGGCATCACGGTGGTGGGCGAGCGGATCAACCCCACCGGCAAAAAGCGGTTCCAACAGGCCCTGCGGGAAAATGACATGAACTATGTCCTCGAACAGGCCGTCAGTCAGGTGGAAGCCGGGGCACAGATCCTCGACGTCAACGTGGGTGCCCCCGGCGTGGACGAGCCCGCGCTGATGGAACAGGTGGTCAAAGCGCTGCAGAGCGTGGTCAGCCTACCCTTGCAGCTGGATTCTTCCCACGCCGAGGCACTGGAACGGGGTCTGCGGGTCTACAACGGCAAGCCCATCGTCAACTCGGTGAACGGCGAGCCGGAGGTGCTGGAAAAGATCCTGCCGCTGTGCAAAAAGTACGGCGCGGCCGTGGTCGGCCTTGCCATTGACAAGCGGGGCATCCAGCCCAAAGCCGAGGATCGCGTGGCCGTGGCCCGCCGCATCAAGGAAGCTGCGCTGGCCGCCGGCATCCCGCAGGAGGATATCTACATCGACTGCCTGACCCTGACCGCCAGCGCCCAGCAGCAGGACGTTCTGGCCACCGTGGAAGCCCTCCACACCTGCAAAACAGAACTGGGCGTCCGGACCATTCTGGGCGTGTCGAACATCAGTTTCGGCTTGCCCTGCCGCACCTACCTGAACACCACCTTCCTCACCATGGCCATGTACGCGGGGCTGGATCTCGCCATCATGAACCCGTCCAGCGAGGAGATGATGGCGGCGGTCTACGCCTACAATGTACTCATCAACCGCGACCCCCAGAGCACGAAGTACATCGAGCGGTACGCGAACCGGGTGCCCGCCTCCGCCGCGCTGGCCAAGGCTACCCAAGCGGCCACGGTGGCCCAGTCCGGCGGCGAAGCGGAGCTGTCCGGCCCTTATGCCCCTCTGATGAAGGCCGTGGAAAAGGGCCTGAAGGGCGAAGCTGCGGCCCAGACCCGCGCCCTGCTGGAAACGAAGGAGCCGCTGGAACTGGTGGATGAAGCCCTCATCCCGGCGCTGGACATCGTGGGCAACAAGTACGAAAAGGGCACCCTCTTCCTGCCCCAGCTGCTCCAAGCAGCCAGCGCCGCCCAGAGCGCCTTTGAAGAGATCAAGACCGCCATCGCAAAGAAGGGCGCGGCCAACGAGAGCAAGGGGCGCATCGTCATCGCGACGGTGAAGGGCGACGTCCACGACATCGGCAAGAACATCGTGAAGGTCATCCTCGAAAACTACGGCTTCGAGGTCATCGACCTTGGCCGCGACGTGCCGGTGGAGACGGTGGTGAACACGGTGCGGGAGAAGGATGTGCATCTGGTGGGCCTCTCCGCCCTGATGACCACCACCCTCAAGAGCATGGAGGAGACCATCGCGGCCCTTCACAAAGCAAAGCTCGACTGCAAGATCATGGTCGGCGGCGCAGTGCTCACCCCCGAATACGCAAAGAAGATCGGCGCGGACTGGTATGCGAAGGATGCCAAGCGCAGCGCAGATATCGCAAAAGAATTTTTTGGGGTATAAATAAAAAGCCGGAGTTGCTCCCCCAGTCGCCTGACGGTGCCAGCCCCCTCGGAGAGGGAGGCGGCGTCGCTGGATCGCCATATTCCGCCCTTGCGTTATACGCGCTTATAAAGAATGGGCTCGTCACGTTTTTTATCTCCGCAAACGCGAAGTTAGCGATTTCTTTTTCCGGTATTCTCTGTCCCACGGATTTCCTCATGATAGAAATAATCTACGATCACCGGATGCCCCTGCGGGACTCTGCCATAAGGCATTTCATTATCCACAAAGGGACAATCGTACTTCTTAGCCATTTTCTCAGCTTTTACTTCAAGTGCTTCAAAGTAGCTGCGGTTATGCTTGTTATAGATCTCGTCGTAAAGTGGTACAAGATCAGGATATTTTCCGGCGATATAATCCATAATTGTCTTTTTGAAACCGCCTCGAAGATTGAGATTTTCGAGCCAGAACAGATCGCACTGATCCTTTACCCGCTCAAAGATTGCTTCAAAATCCGTGATACCGGGGAATACCGGGGATACGAAACAGACTGTACGGATACCTGCTTCGTATACCTGCTTCATAGCAGAGATACGGCGCTCAATGCTCGAAGCAGAGTCCATATCGTTCTTGAAATTTTCATCCAGTGTGTTGATCGACCATGAAACGGTTACACGTCCAAGCTTCTTCAGCAGATCAATATCCCGTACCACAAGATCCGACTTTGTGCAGATCAGAATATCTGCGTCACTGCCGATCAGCTGCTCCAGAAGTTTTCTGGTATTCCCGAATTGCTCCTCCTGTGGATTGTAGCCATCTGTCACAGAACCGATGACCACCCGCTGTCCGGCATATTTCTTCGGATTTTTAATTTCCGGCCAATGCTTCACATCAAGGAAAGTGCCCCATTCCTCCTTGTGCCCGGTAAAGCGCTTCATAAAAGAAGCATAGCAATACTTGCAGGCATGTGTACAGCCCACATAGGGATTGACCGAGTAACCGCCTACCGGCAGACTAGACTTAGTCATGATGTTCTTTGTTTCCACCTCACGAATGAGGATTCCATTCATTACTTCTTCCATGATTTCTGTACCTCTAACACTTTATTAAATTCTTCCGGCATTTCCTGAATCATATTTTCATCCCCTATGATAGGGACAAGGTCTTCCTTCATAAACACCGGAATGCCGAGCTTATGTGCCTGGTCCGTCAGAGACCATGCCCATTCCGGCTCCGTATGAATCTTCCTGCTCTGAGCTCCGGTCATGGTGCCGACAACGATCCAATTGATTCCGGAAAGGTCAACTGTGCCGGGATCGTCGAATAACGGCTCAAAGGTAACATGGTAATGTTTTGCTCTGACGTTTTTCCGAAGGGCGTCGATACGCCACAGTTCTGCTTTCCTCGTCACCGTAACGCCAAACCATGCGTTTTCCAGATCGGTATCAAAATCCAGCAGATCGGGGCGCTTGGTCAGAAACAGGAACTGATGCTGTGGATTTTCACGGATCTTTGCAAATACCTCGTCTCTCCATTCCGGCTTCCATCCGGAGAGATCGCTCATGCCGGTAAGAAGAAAGTTCTGCGGACGTTTCTTTTCCATCATCTTGAGCTTACCCGGAAAGAATTCAGGGTCAGCGAAGTCATCAATCATATGCCAGCGTTTCACGTTGTTGCGGGCATAGCAATATGTACACCCCACTGTGCAGCCAATGACGATATTCATGTTCTGAATCTGATCTTTGATACAAATACTCATGACTTCTGCCACTCCTCAAGATTCTTTCTGATGCGGTCGAGGCATTCCTCAAACCGGGTAATTTCTTCCTCTGAAAAACCTTTGTAGTAAATACTGCCCATCTCATCAGATACAGAATCGTACTCGCCCTTTAAGGCATGTGCTTTCTCAGTCAGAAACAGGAGTGTTTTCCTTTTGTCCGTTTCAGACTGAACACGGCTTATCAGCCCTTGATTTTCCATTCTTTCCAGCATCGTAGTAAGAGATGTTATCGCTAATCCGCATTTAGTCGAGAGTGACCTGATTGAGATACCATCCTCCTGCCACAGCACATAAAGAATACGCCCTTGGGCTCCATTAAACGCATCAATATTCTTTTCACTGAGAATCTTCTCGAAAATCCGGTCTCCAAGCTGTTTTATTTTGGTGACAAGAAATCCTCCATTCATTTCCATACAAAAGCTCCTATATAGTAGTTTATCAAAAACATACTATATAGGAGCTTTATTGTCAACAGTTTATATGTCTTAATAGGTAAATTCCGTTTTTTTCAATTCTCCAAACTGGAATTTGAACTTCCGTTTCTTCCTTCTATGCCTTTATATAATCACTTGCTGCTTTCAGTAATTTTTCAACAAAATCACTTGGAATATATTCTGGCTCATAATACCGAATATCTCCACGTCCCATTTCCTGTTTTACCTTCTGCAAATCATTCACAATTTTTGCTACTTTTTCACTTTCTTCCTGATGGGTTTTACCAAAACGTCCTTCAACAAAATTGCTAAATTCACTTAACAGAATCGACAGTTCATCATCTTTACTCAATTTTCTAAAACCATCTGTTGACGTAGAATCCTCAATAAATCTTACTCTGGTTCCACCGTCATATCCTGAGTTAATCTCATCACAAATACTTTTGAATTCTCCCAACAATACATCCGCCTTTTTTTGTATTGTCAGTTTTTCATCTGAATTACTCTCGGAGAACTGCACATAACTATTCTGCATTACCCTTGATAATCTGTTTGTAAAACTCTCCACAGGCTGATGCTCCGAAATATACTGCATTTCTTCCATTTGCTTTTGTATATCTACGCTACCCTTCATCTTACTACCATGTAAAGCACGTAAGCCTTCCTCTGAGATATTAACCTTTATGGCCGGAAGATTTTTACCCGCTTCTGTATCACAAAATTTTACAGGCTGATTATTCTGTTTCCGAGCCATTTCAAATAAATCTATATTTGGTTTTTGATAAGTACCACTTACATTTCCATATAAATTAATTGCCATTTTAATCCTCCCATAATAATCTTTGTTTTTCTCTTGTTAACTCGCTTTTTCTCACATTTTC
>OWJF01001350.1_pt1 | contig 10334 bp, 9 predicted proteins | sample 1732941 | NCBI WGS metagenome assembly OWJF01 (sample SAMN05065770, study PRJEB22554) | human gut metagenome | biome: ENVO:2100002; feature: ENVO:00000062; material: ENVO:00002003 | host: Homo sapiens | place: USA
GATAAACCCTCATTCACATACCTGGCTACCTTATATCACCCCTAACGGGGTGAGGAGGCGCATCATAATACATTGATGATTCTATCAAAAATCGTGCGGGAAAAGTGTCGAAAAAAGTATGTTAACATACTTGGCGATTTAAGTTAACATACTTGGCGAATTATGTTAACATACTTGGACATGTTAGCTTACTTACTTTTTGAGGAAAATTCGTTTCAACGAGTTAATAAACTCTTTTCAGCGAGTTAGTTAACTCATTTCAGCGAGTTAATAAACTCATTTCAGCGGTTTAGTTAACTCATTTCAGCGAGTTAGTTAACTCATTTTTCGGACTACACACAAAAAAAATGGAATTGACAAAACTGGTATTCTTACCCTTAAAAATTCTCTTTCCCCCTACTCTACTTTGCGCAATGCTGCTTGAATGCGCAGTAAAACTTCGTCGTTCTTTACACCCCAACGTGGAGCTATGAGTTGGGCATAAGGAGACTGAGATACCAAACGCTCTACTGCTACATTGGGAGAGAGATGCTGTAAGAACTCGACTACGGTACGCACATAAGCATCGAGTGTAAAAAGCGTAAAGGCTGAGGGATTGCGCTGATAAACTTGTGCCATGCGCGAGCCTCGTACAATTTGTAACTGATGGAGTTTTACTACTTCTACTTTCTGCGCATTCAGCCAATGTGCAAGACGCGACACATAGTCGGTACGCTCATTGGGCAAACCGAATATAACATGCACACAAACAGGTATATGGATTTGATGCAAACGTGCAATAGCTCGTTCTGAAGCTACTACATCATGACAACGCCCTACTGCAGACAAGACTGCATCGTCTATGCTCTCAACTCCAAGTTCTACCATTACAAAACATTGTTGCGAAAGCTGCTGCAAATAATTCATCCATTCGTCTGACAAACAATCAGGACGAGTGGCAAGCACTACACCACGCACACCTTCGACAGACAATGCAGCCTCTATTAAAGGTTGCATGTGTTGCACTGGAGCATAGGTATTGGTGCCCGACTGAAAATAAGCTAAAAAGGTGACGGGGGTTGTTGATTGACTAATTTTTCGTGCAAAGAATGTTTTTGCCGCTTGAAGTTGATGGACTATACTTTCAGCATTGGCACACGAGGATGGCACAAAACTATGAGCATTGCAAAACGAACAACCACCACGCGATAAACTGCCATCGCGCACAGGACAAGATAGACCTGCATCTACAGGCAACTTTTGTACTTTACCCGTGAAATATTGGACTATGAATTGAGCGTAGTGGGTATAGGGCATGTTTTGTATTTTAAATTTGTTGGGCTGTGGTTTGCAAAACCACTTTATTGAATGGCAAAATTAAGAAATCAATCCCTATTAAACGCTGAAAACTTTAAAATATTGCATCAAAGGTTTGGCTATTTTATATGTTTGCATTACATTTGCAAGCGAATGTAAGCTGCATCTCGGCAGAATGGTTCAAACAAGTTTGACCTTTCTGCTCTCGATTTGCATTACATTTGCATGCGTGAATGTAAGCTGCATTCCACCCAATTTCATTTATTCATTATTAAAAACGTAAAAGCCTATCGATTATACATTACTTCAAAACAATAAAACATACAAGTAATGGTAGATTACACAGCATTTGCCGATGATGAGTTGGCAAAACTTTTTTACATGGGGCAGAATGAAGCTTTTGATGAGCTTTTACTGCGTCATAAAGATAGGCTATATTCCTACATTTCGCATATTGTAAAAAACGATGACATGGCAGACGACTTGTTTCAAGAGACGTTTGTCAAGGCTATTATGACGCTTCGTCAAGGGCGTTATCAAGCAAACGGACGTTTTTATAATTGGCTCACACGCATTGCACACAACTTACTAATGGACCAATTTCGCACAGAACGCAACGAACCACTTGTTTATAATGAAGAAAAAGAGGACTTGCGTAATGACTATTGCGACATTATAGTGCAAAACCGCGAAAACGAAATTAACAACGAACAAGTGTTGAAGGATGTGCGTAAACTGATGGACAACTTACCCGATACGCAACGCGAGGTGGTGTTTATGCGCTTTTACCAAAACTTGAGTTTTAAAGAAATTACGGAAGTTACAGGTATCCCTCTTAATACTGCCCTTGGTCGTATGCATTACGCTATTCTAAATATGCGCAAAATGGCTAACGAAAAAAATATTAGCTTGAGTTTGGGCTAAAAGTTTTTTTTCGGAATCTTTTTTTAGGAGAATTCTAAAATTCATTTCACAAATTAGCGGCAAAGTATCTTTTGTTGATGGTTAAACACCCTTTATTACCATCCATAAGATACTTTGTCGCTAAATTCATAATAAGTAGGTGTTCAAAATTATTTTATACAATCAGTACGTGTTATTTTCGCATTGAAAGCACGTTCTCGGGCGCATCTGTTTCCCTCGTTCTCAGTCACATAGCCCGCTATGCTCCTTCATCCGAGGAAAACAGCTGCATCCCGATAACGCACTTTCAATGTAAAAATAATTTCGAGCACCTACTTAATTTTGCACACAACATTTGGGTGTGTGGTAAAATAATTTCGTACATTTGCACCACTAAGCGAAGGCATAAGGGATTTATTGTTACTAAAAGTGCTTCAACTACACCTCAGTACCTGCCTAACTCCTTACTACAATGTAGCTGGATTTTGCCTACGCTGCAAAACTCAAAAAAGACTTACCAACGCATTTCACACACCGTGAGCAACTCTAAAATCTTTAAAATAGACATAGACAAGGTGATTGCTGACAAGGCTGGCAGCAAAGCACGCTTTGTACCTGGCTTTGTACGCTCTTGGCTTAAACGTATTGCACATCAAGATGAAATTAACGCCTTTATGGAACAAGTGGGCGACAAGCAAGGTGTGCCTTGGCTCGATGCGGTGATGAAATTCTTAGACGTTAAACTCGAAGTGGTGGGAATGGAAAACCTTCCCGACGATGCGAATGGCAAACGTTTTACCTTTGTAAGTAATCACCCTTTGGGTGGACCTGATGGCATTGCTATTGGACAGTTGTTAGGACACCGTTACGATGGACGCATTCGTTATTTAGTGAACGATTTGCTGATGAACCTTCATGGCTTGGCACCTTTGTGCGTACCTGTGAACATCACGGGTAAACAAAGTCGCGATTTGCCCCGACTCATTGATGCCACCTTTGCGAGCGATAATCACGTTATTATGTTTCCTGCTCGACTGTGTTCACGTCGCGAAAAGGGCATCGTTCATGATTTGCCTTGGAACAAGGCTTTTATTAACAAAAGTGTTGAAACCCAACGCGATGTAGTGCCCATTCACTTTGAAGGACGCAACTCTGACCGTTTTTATCGGTTAGCTTCGTTAGGTAAGCGCCTCGGACTGAAGTTTAACATCGCTATGCTTTATTTGGCAGACGAGACTTTTTTACACAAACACAAGACTTTCAGAGTAACCATTGGCAAGCCCATACCTTGGCAAACCTTTGACCGAACAAAACGACCCGCTGAATGGGCTAAATGGGTGGAAGATAAGGTTTACTCCTTATAAGCATAAGTAGGTATTTAATACTAATTTTGAACATCTACTTCAATAACTAAAAGCAAACGATTATCAATTTCTATACATCATGCAAGCCATTATACCCCCTGTAGACAAGAAACTACTGAAGCAAGAACTCACATCGGAAAGACGATTGCGCTCAACAAACAAGGCTGGAAATGAAATTTACATCGTCACTTACCAACAAGCACCCAATGTGATGCGAGAAATTGGTAGACTGCGCGAAATAGCATTCCGTGCTGCTGGCGGTGGTACGGGTATGGAACTTGATTGGGACGAATTTGACACTTGTGAGCATCCTTACTATCAGCTCATTGTGTGGGATCCTGAAGAAGAGCAGATTTTGGGTGGATATCGTTTTTTGCCTGGAAGCGAAATTAAGTATGCTGCTGATGGACAACCTTTGTTGGCAACAAGCCATATGTTTCACTTCTCAGACGAGTTTCTGCATACTTACATGGCAGACACCGTTGAATTAGGGCGTTCGTTTGTTACACTTGAGTATCAGAGCACACGAGCTATGAGCAAGGGTCTCTTTGCACTCGACAACCTTTGGGATGGACTGGGCGCACTCACTGTTGTTATGCCTAATTTGAAGTACTTCTTTGGCAAAATGACCATGTACCCCTCGTTCAACCGCGAAGCACGCGACATGATTCTCTACTTCCTTAACAAGCACTTTGGCGATAAAGAAAAGTTGGTTACCCCCATCACACCGCTCCAAATTGAAACTCCGGTTGAAAAGCTTCAACAACTCTTTGTATGCGATGACTTTAAGAGCGATTATCGCATTCTTAATACAGAAGTGCGGAAATTGGGTTACAATATTCCTCCTCTTGTTAATGCTTATATGGGACTTAGCCCAACAATGCGTATGTTTGGCACAGCCATCAATCATGAATTTGGCAATGTGGAAGAAACAGGCATCTTGATTGCTGTCGATGAAATTTTGGAACAAAAGCGTATGCGACATATTGACACTTTTGTGAAAGAAAATCCTGACAGTCTTTGCATATTCGAACAAATCTTTAAGCCTAAAGCATAGAAGTCGTCTAAACTTTTCTGACGAAGATTTGCATGCTATCTTTATTCTTAATAAACATTAAAAAGGTGGCGACGCATTTTCTTTCTTCGTAACTTTGCACCGAAATATACGAAGAGTCTGAATAAATGAACGTTTTTGGGATAACAGAAGCTTAAATATTGCCTGCACGGCACAGTCCTTGCAGGCATTTGTTATGCTGTGACACGACAAGATTGTGCCACATCCCTCAACGACTACTTGAAGAACTATGCGACAACTAAAAATTAATAAAAGTATCACCAACCGCTCAAGTGCAGCGTTGGACAAGTATTTGGTAGAAATTGGACGTGAAGAACTTATCACAACGGACGAAGAAGTAGAACTCGCCCAGCGTATCCACCGTGGTGGACCTGATGGACAAGCAGCTCTCGATCGTTTGACACGTGCCAACCTACGTTTTGTTGTCAGTGTGGCTAAACAGTACCAAAATCAAGGACTCGCGCTCAACGACTTGATTGACGAAGGTAACCTGGGACTTATCAAGGCAGCACAGAAGTTTGACGAAACACGTGGTTTCAAGTTCATCTCATATGCTGTATGGTGGATTCGCCAAAGCATCTTGCAGGCTATCTCAGAACAAAGTCGTATTGTGCGCATGCCGCTTAACCAAGTTGGTTTTCAAAGCAAGCTCAGCAAAGCTATTGTAAACTTCGAGCAAGAATTTGAACGTCGCCCCTCTGTTGGCGAATTAGCAGAACTGCTCGACACAGACGTGAGCAAAGTGCAAGAAGCCCTTGGAACTAACGGCAAGAAAGTGAGCGTTGATGCGCCTTTTGCTGAAGACGACTCGAATAGCCTTATCGACGTTATGACTGATGATTCTGCTCCTGGCACTGATAACCAAATGGAAAAGGAATCACTCTCGTCGGACTTGGATGCCGCACTCAAAACACTCACTGACCGTGAACGTCAGGTACTGAAAATGCTTTTTGGCATTGGACGCAACGAAATGACTGCCGAGGAAGTTGCCAACACCCTTAACCTTACACGCGAACGTGTTCGCCAAATTAAGGAACGTGCATTGCGCCGTCTGCGTGAAGCTGACAACATCAACATTCTGACTAAGTATTTAGGATAATTCCATCCTTCCTAAAATACAAAAACATTACTGCGAGAAGCCTCAACAAGAGGTTTCTCGCTTTTATTTTTTGGGATAAGTAATAAGCAAAAAATAACTTGTGCAAAATGCTAAGCAGATTTGTACCAAGTTTATTTTTTGACCATTACTTACATAATCGGACGCACAATATCCACTTTCAATCCCAGCGCATCAATGATGCGGAAGAACATGCCGACTCCTGGTTCTATCACGCCTTTCTCTATGCGTGATATATAAGTCTTGTCTGTTCCAACTTTCTTGGCAAGCTCTGATTGGGTCATGTGCTCTTGCTTTCTTGCTTCATGGATTATCTGACCAACACAATAGTTGGTCGCTTCCTTTCTGAATGCTTCTCGTTCTGCAGTTCCTTCTGCACCATACTTGGCATCAAGAATGGCATCGAAACTGCTAATGTCATTTCTTTGCTGCATAATATTCCTTTTTAAGTTCAAGTGCCTTCTCTATCTCCTTTGAGGGTGTCTTCTGGGTCTTCTTCTGAAAACCATTGAACAGCATCACGATATTGCCCTCATCGAATATGAAGAACGCACGATATATATTACCATTATGGGTAGCTCTTATCTCAAACAGCCCATCCTTTATGAACTTTACAAACTTCTCACTCACTCTCTCCCGCATCTTCAGCACATCAAGCACATAGTCAATCTTCTTCTGTGCACCCATTTCCAAAGAGCGGTAAAACGTAAGGAAGTAGTCTTTGTAAACCAATATCTTCCGTTCTGTATTCATGCTGCAAAGGTAATACTTAAAGTTGATATATCATACAACTTTTGCAATTAAAATCCTTCCTATTTTGTATACACCACTTATTACTCCTTTTTGTAATAAAAATAACGCTATTTGCTAACATTTTGTTATATTTGCATCTAAAATAAAAACAAAGAAGGAATCTATAATGGATTTATTTATTAAAAAGAGCACAGACGAACTGTTGCTCGAAGCCGACAATGAAGGCGGCAAAGGATTGAAACGTGTGTTAGGCACGTGGGGACTCATCGCTTTAGGCGTAGGGGTAATTATTGGTGCTGGCTTGTTCTCAGTAACAGGTATTGTGGCAGGTGAACATACAGGTCCTGCCATTATTCTGAGTTTTGCTATAGCAGCTATTTGCTGCGCATTGGCAGGTTTGTGCTATGCTGAATTTGCTTCTATGATTCCCGTGGCTGGTTCTGCCTACACCTATTCATACTTCACCATGGGCGAACTTGTGGCATGGATTATTGGATGGGACCTTGTATTGGAATATGCCTTAGCTGCTATGACCGTGAGCATATCATGGAGCCGCTACTTCTGTGTAATAATGCACGATATAGGTATAAACTTACCTGTGGAATGGACAGCCTGTCCTGCTGACGGAGGCGTATTTAATCTGCCCGCTACTTTACTCATTGTACTTTTATCGCTCATCTTGATGCGCGGTACCAAAGGCAGTTCTAAGTTTAATGATTTCTTGGTAATTCTCAAGGTTTCTGTCGTACTGCTTTTCATTATCATTGGTTTTAAATACATCAGTTCCGACCATCTTACACCATTTATTCCTGAAAACACAGGTACATTTGGAGAATATGGTTGGTCGGGTGTATTGCGCGGAGCAGCTATTGTGTTTTTTGCCTTCTTAGGTTTTGATGCTATCAGTACCGCTGCGCAAGAAACTAAGAATCCGCGTCGCAATATGCCCATTGGTATACTCGGTTCCTTGCTTATTTGCACCCTACTCTACATGGTATTTGCTTTAGTAATGACAGGTGTAGTAGACTATCATGCCTACAAAGGGGCTGATAGCATTGCGCCAGCTGCAACAGCCATTGCCCACATGGGTGAAGTAGGAACAGATGGCGTTGTTGTACCAGCTTATCCTTGGTTAAACCGTGGCATTATTTTGGCTATTCTGTTGGGATATACCAGTGTGGTTCTTGTTACCTTGATGGGACAGAGCCGCGTATTCTACAGCATGAGCAAAGATGGATTGCTTCCGCCACTCTTCTCGCACTTGCACAAACGTTATCACACACCAGCTCGCAGCAATGCCCTGTTTATGACCGTAATAGGTTTGTTAGCCGGTGTGGTTCCTGCAAGTGTTGCAGGCGAAATGACCAGCATAGGTACGCTCTTTGCCTTTGCCTTGGTTTGCTTGGGCGTAATTGTAGTACGTCGCACACAACCTAAAGCGCCTCGCGGTTTTAAAACACCCTTTGTACCATGGGTTCCTGCAGCAGGTGTGTTATGTTGTGTAAGCATGATGCTGTTTTTACCTGCCGACACATGGATTCGTTTGGTTATGTGGATGCTGATTGGTTTAGACATCTATTCGGCTTATGGTGTAACGCATAGTGTGATTGGTGGAGGAACCAAACAACGTCATGGACAAACTGTGCTTAATATTATAGGAGGTTTTATTGGTGTGCTATGTGTCATCACAGGCTTTTGGCACCAACAAACCTTGGGGTGGAATGCTGATACTACCCTTTTCTGGATTGCAACTATCTTTGGTCTTGCCCATATTTTCTTCTTTATTGTAAGAGGATTTGTGGCGCATAAGCACGAATAAGAACGCTTCCCTCTTACAAGAAAGAACGCTTTCCTCAATAAAGAACACACAAACTAAAACAAAGACTATGAACTTATTTGTAAAGAAAACTGCAGAAGAATTACTGCAAGAAGCAGAGAATGATGGTGGACGCGGCTTGAAACGCGTACTGGGTCCTTTTGGACTGATTGCGCTTGGCGTAGGAGTCATTATCGGTGCTGGATTATTCTCAGTAACAGGTATTGTGGCAGGTGCTCACACAGGACCAGCCATTGTCATTAGCTTTGCCTTGGCAGCCATTGCATGTGCCTTAGCTGGTTTGTGCTATGCTGAATTTGCCTCAATGATTCCTGTGGCAGGTTCTGCCTACACCTATTCCTACTTCACGATGGGTGAATTGGTGGCATGGATTATTGGTTGGGACCTTGTGTTAGAATATGCTGTAGCTGCTGTAGCCATCTCTATTTCATGGAGCAAATATTTTTGCATCATGATGAACGACATTGGTTATGGCTTACCTATAGAACTCACGGCTTGTCCTGCAGAAGGTGGAGCCTTTAACTTGCCCGCAGCCATCTTGGTTGTTATTTTATCGCTCATTTTGATGCGTGGCACATCTGGCAGTTCTAAGTTCAACGACTTAATGGTTACACTTAAAATTGCAGTGGTATTGGCATTCATTGGCATTGGCTTTAAATATATCAACACTGATAACCTTACCCCTTTCATTCCTGCCAACACGGGTGTATTTGGCGAATATGGTTGGTCGGGCATACTGCGTGGTGCTGCTATTGTGTTCTTTGCCTACATTGGTTTTGATGCTGTGAGCACCGCAGCGCAAGAAACAAAGAACCCTCGTCGTAACATGCCTATTGGCATTATGGGTTCGCTCATTGTTTGTAGTGTTCTTTACATGGTTTTCTCACTGGTTATGACTGGCGTAGTTAACTACAAGGAGTATATTGGTGCTGACAGTATTGCCCCTGCTGCAACCGCTGTTGCTCACATGGGCGAGATGGGAGCTAACGGAACGATTGTTCCTGCCTACCCTTGGCTCAACCGTGGCATTATTGTAGCTATTCTGTTGGGATATGCCAGTGTTGTTTTGGTGATGATGATGGGACAAAGTCGTGTATTTTACAGTATGAGTAAAGATGGATTGCTTCCTCCGCTCTTTTCGCATTTACACAAACGTTATCACACACCAGCTCGCAGCAACTTATTGTTTATGGTATTGATCAGTATTTTAGCAGGTATTGTACCTCCAAGTGTTGCTGGCGAAATGACAAGTATTGGCACGCTCTTTGCCTTTTCATTGGTATGTTTAGGTGTTATTGTGGTACGTCGTACACAACCGAATGCACCCCGTAGTTTTAAAACGCCCTTTGTGCCTTGGGTTCCTGCTGCTGGATTAGTGTGCTGCATTGGTATGATGCTTTTCTTACCTGCCGAAACATGGATTCGTTTAGTGATGTGGATGCTTATAGGCATTGACATTTATTCGTTTTATGGCATAAAGCATAGTGTGATTGGTGGCGGTTCTGTACGTCGTCATGGTCAAACCATCTTGAGTTGCATCGGTGTTTTTGTAGCTTTTCTTTGCATTGTTACGGGCTTTTGGCACCAACAAACAGTAGGTTGGCACGAAAGTCACTTGATGTTATGGATTGCAAGTATCTTTGGGATTGCCCATATCTTTTTCTTCTTGGTAAGAGGATTTAAGAAATCAAGTATTAAGAATATCAAGTAATAAGTAATAGGTAATAAGTAATACAGACTATTGGATATCAAAGTTAAAAGTAATAAGTAGGTTTTCAAAATTAGTTTATACTATCAATACTGACGATTCCAAAAGCTATCATTTACACTTCACGCGCCAGCCTCACCCCGTTAGGGGTGATATAAGGTAGCCAGGTATGAGAGATAGATGGGATAAAATCCCATCTATCTCTCATGCCTGGTTATTGGATATATTCCCGATGTACTTCGCACGCCGTAGGTGTGCAATTGGGCCTAGGCGAACAGCCG
>OWJF01001352.1_pt1 | contig 10297 bp, 13 predicted proteins | sample 1732941 | NCBI WGS metagenome assembly OWJF01 (sample SAMN05065770, study PRJEB22554) | human gut metagenome | biome: ENVO:2100002; feature: ENVO:00000062; material: ENVO:00002003 | host: Homo sapiens | place: USA
TTTTTAATGATACGGCGACCACCGAGATCTACACCGATTAAGTCGTCGGCAGCGTCAGATGTGTATAAGAGACAGTTGCGCTCGTGCGCAGGAGCTTCGCACCCAGCGGGGTCGCGAGCGTGCCCGTGCCCTGGAAGTTGAGGCCCGTCAGCGGATTCTGGAACTCCGAGAGCTTGAGCATCGCGAGCATCATGTCGCTGCCCATCAGCATCGTGTTCATCGTATAGGGGTCAAACTGCGACCAGAAGCCCAGCAGCGCGTCATAGCTCAGCGTGCCCTTCGTGCCGCCGATGCCGCCATCGCCGATGGTATAGCTTGTTGCCGCATTGTTGTTGCCGTCGCCGTTCATCAAAACGTCGATGGCGTCCTTTAAGTGCATGCGCGCGATGTACGCGCCGATCTGGCGCAGCGTCACAGAGAAGAGGTCCAGTCGCTGGAAGCGGATAGCCTCATAGGACGCGACCAGCATTCTGCCGCGCTTGTGGAGCTTCACGAGATTTTCCTGCGTGCGGATGCTGGTCGTCGGGATGCCCGCGCCCTCCTCCACGCGCTTGAGCTCCTTGTCGTCATCCGTCGGAACGGACGCGATGGAGCGGTAGTCCATGCCGTCAAAATTCGTCACGGTCGCAGTGATGTCGGGCAGGATGTCGCTTTCCATGCCCTGGCGCACCACGCGGGAGACGAACTCCGGGAACAGCACGGACGATTCGCTCGTGTGGAAAAACTTTTCCACCATGTCGCTGCCCGCGCCCTTGACGTGGATATCAAAGCGCTTGAGCTGGCGCTGAAAGGCGTCCAGCCCCTCGAGCGCCGTGCCCTTGTAGTTCTCGCTCGGGTCGAGCGATTCGAGCACCTTCAGAAAGCTCTTGCCGCTTTGACCGTACATGCCCTTTTCGAGCTTCACATTTTCATACTGATAAGCCATTTGTCCTTCTCCTCCTTAAAGCTTGATGACGGCCTTGTTCGCCGCGCTGTCCACGCTCAGCACAAGATAGCTGCTGCCGCTCTGGTTCTCGCCCGGCTTGCTCACGCCGCCCGAGCCGTCCGCCACCAGCTCGCTAAAGCCTACCGCAGGCGCCGTGCCGCTGTACTTCACGCTCGCAAGGCCGCCGAGCTGCACCGTGCAGGCCTTGCCGTCATGCGCGACGGCGCGCACCACGCCGCAGAAGCCGTCGCCCGCCGTGCACTTGCCCACCGTGCCGTTCGCGCTCACCTTCACAATGTCGCCCTCGCTGACCGCGCCGCAAACAAATGTTGCGCACCACTCGCCGATGCCCTCATAAGAAATGCTCATACCGTTCCTCCTTGATCTGTTGTTCTATCCAAAAAGCGCCGCTGCTTTTTGTTCCTTTTCACACGCGAAAGTCGCTCTCGTCCTCCGCCGCTTTCGTCTTCTCTCCGTAAGTGAGCTGCGTGCGCAGCCCCAGCTTTTTCGCCATCTTCCCGCGATACAGCTTCTCCATCTCCTTGAGCTCGCTCTCGTCGAGCTTTTCCGCGAGCTTTTCAATGGTCTCGCCATCCGCCTCCTGCTCGCACACGAGCATCAGCCGCTTCACCTCGCCGCGCAGCTCACTCAAGTAGCGCTTACCGGCCTCCGCCTGCTTTTCAAGGCTTTCAAGCTCCCTCTGGTTCGCTCTTGACCCGCGCCGCTTGACGAGCGTCTTGAGCGTGCCCGCGTCCTCTCCGCCGCAGCGCTTCAAAACGCCCGCTCTCGGCTGCGCCGGTACCGCTACAAAGCTCCACTCATACGCGTCCTGCGCGTTCACAAGCTCCGCGCAGCACACCTTGCCGCCGTACACCTCGCCCTTTTTGTGCGCGCAGGTGTTGATGTCCTCACCACAGATGGAGCACACGCACCTTTCCACGCTGCACCCCACGCTCACTTCCTTTTTGATGCCGCCCTCGATCTGCGCGATCAGCGCATCGTTCTCGCCGCCGCGCAGCATATACGCATAGCCCTTGAGATAGCAGCGCCCCTCGCCCTGCGAGCAAACGCCCTCTTCCTCCACGATCTCCGTGCGGTAGATGCGCGCCGCCTGCCCCTTCGTCGTCCACTCGTGGTCAAAAATGCCGCTTTTGCCCACAAACAGCTCCGCGAGCTCTTCGAGCGTCGCGCGCGGAAAGCGCTCGCCGTCCCGGTCCACCTCGTTGTCGCACAGCCGCACGGCAAAGGTGTAGACCTCGTCCTCTTTGAGCGCGCGCTTCGTGAACTGATTGATGATTGCCAGTTCCTCGCGCGTCACCATGCTGTTTTTGAGCCCATTGCTCTCTTTTCTCACTTCCATGCTCATTTCCCCTCCGCTTCATCATTTTCCTGCCTGAGCTTTCGCGCCTGCTGCAAGTAGAGTGCCGCTTTGGCCTCCTCCACCTCATCCTGCAGGTTGATGTCCTCCCAGTCCACCACCGCACGGCAGCCGTAGCCGTGCATCCTAAGCCACAGCGTACAGACGCGCTCGATGACCGGTTCGAGCGTGCGCCGCAGCGCCGTGATCTCGCTTGTCAGCATATCCGCCTGCTGCGCGCTCATCCGCTCGGTCGACGACCAGCTCAGCCCCAGCATAAACGGCGGCAGCCCCGTCTTCGCCACCAGCTGCTCTAAGATCTGCCGTACCGGCGTCTCGCTGTCGAGGATCTGGTTGTCCGCGCCGATGGCCTTGATCGACACGTCGCCCACCGATACAAAGTCGCGCACGCTGCCGTTTCTGCCCTCCTGCATCGCCCGCGACCATTCCTCGGCGATCTGCTCGGCACGCTCCTGTGCCGCCCCGCGGTCGAGCTCGCCGTCCTGCGGCTTATAGGTCACCGCAAAGCGCACATTGCCGCAGCGGTCCCAATTCTTTCCCATCGCGTCGTAAATTTTCAGCAGCAACCCCGTTAAGTACGGCATCGAGCGCAGCATCGAAACGCCGTAAGGGTGCCCCGCTTCGGGGTTGAGCGGCGTAAAGAGCAGTAGGTCCTGATACTCGAGCGGCACGCTGCGCCCGCCGCCATCCACACCGCACAGGCAGAATTCGAGCGGATTGTCCCCCTCGCGCACCTCCACCTGCGAAACGTCCGCGCACAGCACCGCCGCGATCTCGCGTCCTTCCGCGTCCGGTACGATCTCGCCCACCGCGCGCCCGCAGGTCAAAAGCGAATCGAGGTAACAGTCCAAAAAGGCGTTGATGCCCCTCTGCCCTCTGCCCACCGGCACCTCGCACAAAAAGCGCTGCAAGCCCTGCTCCGCCCGCTCGTTGCCGCATGCCACGCGCACGCCGCCCGTCAGCCGGATCAGCTTGCAGATGGCCGCGTCCACCACCGGCACCGCCTCGCGCACCTCGCGGTAAAGCGCTGTCTCCCCGTCCAGCAGCGGCACATAGCTCTCAAGCCGTCCGAATGTACTGCGTCCGCCGCTGCGCAGCTGCACGGCGGTCTCGCCGCCCGTGCTTCTCTCCTTCTGCCAGGGTACTTTCATCCTGTCCTCTCCTTTTCCGTTTTGTTCATCGCGCCGCGCGCTCCACCGCGCGCATCGCAATGCCGCCTCCGCGTTCCTTTTTCGCGATCGACACGGCAAAATACCGCATCTCATCCATCGCGTGATCTCTCTCCTTTTTCGGCCGGTCTCTTCCCGTTCCGCCGTCCTCCCAGCAATACGCCGCGATCTCGCTAAGGCAGCTCTCGCAGCCCTCGCAGATCACGATCTTTCGCTGCTTCAATAGGTTCGCCGTCACGCGGATGCCGTCCGCCACATCGTTGTCCGCCCTGCTCACAGGGAATCCCTCGCGCCGCAGCGCCTCAATAAAGCTCGCCGCCGACGGGTCGACGATCACCTTTTCCACTGTCTCCCCCGCCGCAAACTTTTTAAGGTCCGCCACATACTCCGTGTCCGTCTTCTGCCGCCCCTCTCTGCGCGAATCGAAGTAATACTCCCGCGCCCGGTACCACACCCCGTCCTTGAGCGCCCACAGGCCAAAACTCGTCGGATTCACCGTCCCGTAGTCGATGGAGATCCTCACCCGCTCCCACGGCTTTTCCGGCACACGAGCGCAATACTCCTGCGGCGTAAAGAAGTCATAGATGAGCCCCTTCGCCGCCGTCCACTCGCCCAGGATGAACCGCCGGTAAAATGTCCCGCTGTATGCCTTTTCGTACCGCGCCCGAATGCGCGGCGAGAGCGACGGATTGTCGTCCATCGTAAAGTGCAGATACAGCGCCCCACGCTCCTCCGCGCGCAGGATCCACTCGCGGTAGAACCAGTGCATCGGCCCCTCGGGGTTGCAGTTGAACCACAGCTTGCTGCCCGATACGCTGCATCGCGCGCTCGCCTGCTCCACAAACGAGCGCGGCATCAGCGCCGCCTCGTCGAACAGCACCCCCGCCAGCGTCACACCCTGGATGAGCGCCGCGCTCCCCTCGTCGTATCCGCCGAAGAGGTAAAAGCGGTTTTCCCTCCCTCCGCTTCGCACGACCACTAAATTCTCGCTCCGCTTCTCCTCGCAGTGAAAGCCCAGCGCCGTCACCTTCGGTAAAATCTCATGCAACACGTTGCGCCGCAGCGACACGATCGTCTTCCCGCACAGCGCAAATTGCTCGCCGCTAAAGCGCCGCATCGCCCACAGGAAAAAGCCCATCCCCATCGACAGCGTCTTTCCGCTTCGCACCGCCCCGTCGCAGATGATCGCGTCGTACTCTTGGTATCTTGGATTCGCCCACCAGGTCATTGCCGTCTTCTGCTTGGCGGAAAACTGCTTCACGCCCGCCAATCGTCCTTCTCCTCTCCCGCCTGCTCCAGCGCCTGCAAGAACTCCGCCGCCTCGTCCGCGTCTCCGCCGCCCAGCATGTCATAGAGCGCGCTGAGCGCCTTCACCCGGTCGACGAACTTGACCTCCACCGTGCCGTTGCCGTTTCTCTTGAACTCCGCCACCGCCGACAAGTCCATCTTGCGGATCAACTGCGCCGTCGGCTCGCTCAGATACGTCAGCTCCACCCCGCGGTTCACCCGTCCGAACGCGATCTCCTTGAGCGCCTCGATCACATCCTCGCGCCCCAGCTCCTTTTTCTCCATCGTGTCCCCCCATTTTGTTTTCTCTTTTCACCCGAACCCCGCCGCACCCGTTTTGTTGCACAGTCGTATGCACGCGCGCAAAATTTTGTGCGCAAAAAAATGCCGCAGTACCTGCGGCAGCGAAAAAGGGAGGGGTATCTCTTTTCAAAAAGAGATACCCCTCCCTTAAACCCTCCCAGAGAAAATTTCACGTTGGTAGCCTCAGGCTTGAACGGCCTTTATGCCTCCGGAATGAAAATACCTGCGCGCGGCGTTGCCGCGTTGAATGTTGCTATACGATTTGGCCTGCTCCTATCATCCGCTGTCGCTCTGCTGATCTTGTAGAAGTGCACAGTAATTTCCGTCTAACGGGGTACTACTCAATGCGGCGAGCGCAGCAATGCCGCTATTTCGCACGCAGTCTGCCGCCGTTCTACCGTCACTCGCACCTCACGGTAGTAAGGCGCGGTTGCAAGACGTAACGAAACGTAGGGATTCATGGCGAAACCATGTACACCGCACTTACATTGCGCAGCGCATGCAGTCATTCAAGCCCAAAGCTGCCAATGTGCGGGGTCAAGGGGCAAGGCCCCTTGCGTTCTCTTGGGGGATTTAAAGGGGGCCATTCTCTCACGTGAGAGAATGGCCCCCTTGATTCGCACCCCTGCGCGGCGCAGGGGAATCCCCTCCCAGCATGGGAGACCATCATTCGAGAATGAGCTTTTCCAGCTCACTCGCATCATCGGCGATCATCTTCGCGCCGGCTTCGATCACAACTTCCCTCGAGCGGAAACCCCAGCTCACAGCGATGACGTCCAGTCCGGCGTTCAGCCCCGTCTGCACGTCCACTTCGGAATCTCCGACGAACACTGCATCCTTTTTTGCAATTCCCAGCGCTTTCAGCGCCGTCTCCGCCATGTCGGGGTACGGCTTGCAGCGCACGCCGTCGCTCGGGCCGACGGCAAAGTCCATCCGGTCGCCGAAATACTCACGGCTCAACTTCTGCACCGCGCTGTCTGGCTTGTTCGACACGACCGCCAGCTTGATGCCCTTTGCCTTCAGCTCGCTCAGCATGTCCAAAAGTCCGTCGTACACCCGTGTTTTGATCTGGCAGTGATCCTGATAGTACGCGCGGTACGCCGCGAGCACCTCCATGATCTTTTCCTCGCTCGTCCCCTCCGGCACGGCGCGGCGGATCTGCTTTTCCGCCCCGTTGCCGACAAAGCGCCGCATCTCATCAAGGCTCCGCTCTGGATAGCCCATCTGCCGCAGTACATGGTTCGTGCTGTCGCGCAGGTCCTCCAGCGTATCGAGCAGCGTCCCGTCCATATCAAAAAGAACTGCTTTATAGCTCATATTCTTCCTCTTTTCTTATTTTGTTGCCCTATTATAATCTGCTTCATGCACAAAGCGCAACCCCGTTTTTGCTCATATCTCTCCGTCTGCACCCTTGCGCCCCCTCTTCTCCTCTGATATAATTATTGAATGATTTTATAGTTAAGGAGCGCTGTCATCATGCATGAACTGGAACGTCTCTATCATATCCACTGCGCCAAGGGTGAAGTCGGCCGCTATGTGATCCTGCCCGGCGACCCCGGCCGCTGCCCCTCCATCGCCGCACTGTTCGACGATGCCCATCTCGTCGCGCGCAACCGCGAATATACCACCTACACCGGCACGCTGCTGGGCGAAAAGGTCTCCGTCTGCTCCACCGGCATCGGCGGCCCGTCCGCCTCCATCGCCATGGAGGAGCTGCATCAGCTCGGCGCGGACACCTTCATCCGCACTGGCACCTGCGGCGGCATTGACTTAAACGTCAAGTCCGGCGACATCGTCGTCGCCACCGGCGCCATCCGCTACGAGCACACCTCGCTCGAATACGCGCCCATCGAGTTCCCCGCCGTCGCCGATTTCGACATCACCCTCGCCCTTCGTCAGGCATCCGAAGAGCTCGGCTACTGCACCCACACCGGCGTCGTCCAGTGCAAGGACAGCTTCTACGGCCAGCACTCCCCGGAAAAGAGCCCCGTCTACTATGAGCTTCTGCAAAAGTGGGAGAGCTGGAAGCGCCTTGGCGTCAAGGCAAGCGAAATGGAGTCCGCCGCAATGTTCGTCGTCGCCTCCGCGCTCGGCTGCCGCTGCGGCTCCTGCTTCCACGTTGTCTGGAACCAGGAGCGCGAAAAGGCCGGCCTCGATCAGGACATGAGCGAGGACACCTCCGCCTCCGTCAAGGTCGCCGTCGAAGGTCTCAAGAAGATCATCCAGCGCGACCGCGAGCTCGCCGCGCTCCCGAATCACGATCAAAAGCTGCTCGAAAAGAAAGAAAAGGGGCTTCTCCATGAGTGATAAAAAGGTCATCGGTATCCTCGGCGGCATGGGTCCTCTCGCTACCGCCGACCTCTTTCAGAAGATCACCCTGCACACGGCTGCCTCCTGCGATCAGGACCATCCGCGCGTGTGCATCGACTCCAATACCAATATTTCTGACCGCACGGCAGCCCTCCTGCACGGTGGCGCCGACCCCGTCCCCGAAATGGTCAAGAGCGCGCAGCGCCTCGAGTCCATCGGCGCGGATCTTCTCATCATGCCCTGCAACACCGCGCACAACTTTTATGACGCCGTCGCCTCGTCCGTCTCCATCCCCGTTCTGCACATGATCGCCATCACGCGCGACGCGCTCAAGTCCCGCGGCGTCAAATGCGCCGGTCTCCTCGCGACCGACGGCACCGTCCAGACCGGCATCTACCAGCGCACGTTCGAGGGCAGCGGCGTCGAGCTCATCACCCCCGACAACACCGAAGATCAATCCGCCGTCATGGACATCATCTACAACGGCGTCAAGGCCGGCGACCTCACGCATGACGCGACCGCCTTCCGCGCCGCCTGTGAGCATCTTCTCGCGCGCGGAGCCGAGGTCCTGATTCTCGGCTGCACCGAGCTCCCCCCCGCGTTCGACATCTATCATCTCGATTACCCCAACGTCGACCCGACGCTCGAGCTGGCGCTTGCTGCCGTCCGCGCCGCGGGCTGTGAAACCAAGTGAGGGCGCGCGCATGAGCTATGCCGATCAGGTTTTCCGCGCCAACTGCCTCGACATTCTCCAAAACGGCGTGCGCGACGACGACCTCACCGTCCGTCCCCACTGGGAGGACGGCACCCCCGCCCACACGATCAAAAAATTTGGCCTTGTCAACCGCTACGATCTGCAAAAGGAGTTTCCCATCCTCACCCTGCGCCGCACATACCTCAAAAGCGCGGTGGACGAGCTCCTCTGGATCTGGCAGAAAAAGTCCAACAACGTCCACGACCTCTCCTCCCACATCTGGGACGCCTGGGCGGACGAAACCGGTTCCATCGGCAAGGCCTACGGCTATCAGCTTGGCGTCAAGCACCAATACAAGGAGGGTATGTTCGATCAGGTCGACCGCGTGCTCTATGACCTCAGACATAACCCCGCCTCGCGCCGCATCCTCACGAGCCTCTACAATTTCGAGGACCTACACGACATGAACCTCCACCCCTGCGCCTACTCCATGACCTTCAACGTCTCGAACGGCACGCTGAACGCCATCCTGAATCAGCGCTCGCAGGACATGCTCGCCGCCAACAACTGGAACGTCTGTCAGTACGCGGTGCTCGTCCACATGTTTGCCCAGGTCTCCGGCCTCAAAGCAGGCGAGCTCGTCCACGTCATTGCCGACGCGCACATTTACGACCGCCACATCCCCATCATCGAAAAGATGCTCTCCGAGCCGGAGCACCCCGCCCCGCAGTTCACCCTCGATCCCGCCGTGACGGATTTCTACGCCTTCACTCCCGACAGCGTCCGGCTGGAAAATTATCAGTTCAGTCCCTTTGAAGACAAGATCCCCATTGCCGTCTGAGCGTTCGCACCGGCAAAATTTATAGAGAAAGCCATGGAGTTGATACTATGACCGCAATCGTCTGCGTTTCCCGGAGCTGGGGCATCGGCCGCGACGGCGCGCTGCTGTTCCGCATCTCTGCCGACCACAAGCGTTTCCGCACCCTCACCGTCGGCAAGACCGTCATCCTCGGCCACAAGACCCTCGACACCTTCCCCGGCGGCAAGCCCCTCAAGGACCGCCGCAACATCGTCCTCTCCCACCGCGACCTCGACGTCCCCGGCGCGGAGATCGCCCACTCGTTTGATGCAGCCGCCGCGCTCGGCGGCAACGACGCCATCGTCATCGGCGGTGCCAGCGTCTACATGGCGCTCCTCTCCCGCTGCGACCGCGTCTACGTCACCAAGGTCGACGCTGACCCGGACGCCGACAGCTTCTTCCCCAACCTCGACGACAATCCCGACTGGCGCATCGAGTCGGAGAGCGAGACCTTTGAGGAAAACGGCCTCAAGTTCCGCTATGTCGACTATGTCCGCAAGTAAAAAGAGGGGCCTTGGCCCCTCTTTTTTTGCGTCCTAAAGGGCATGCGGAAGCAGCGCCAGCGGCGCTGCACAGGAAAAGGGGGCTATTCTCTTTCACGAAAGAGAATAGCCCCCTTTCAATCCCCCAAGAGAAAGGTTTCGATTGGCAGTCTGAGGCTCGAACAGCCTTTATGCCTCCGGAATGCAAATGCCTGCGCGCGGCTTCGCCGCGTTTGGTGTTGCTATACGACTTGACTCTCTCCTATTATCCGCTGTTGCGCAGCCGTTGGCAGCTCTGCTGCCTTACGGATGCGGCACACCCCTTGCGGGTGCCGCTCTGCTGATCTTGTGGAAGCACAGCCTAATCTCCGTCTACTTCGGATTTTATCAATTTTGCTGCTGCCTTCCAAGGCGGCATTGCTGCGCTCGCCGCGGTTATGTCAGCGGTGATATTCCAGCAGATCGCCGACGGTGCAGTGCAGCACGCAGCAGATGCGGGCCAGAATGTCAAGGTCAAGTTTTTCAACGTCACCGCGATACCACTTGTCGACGACCTCAAAGCGCACACCGATCCTTCTTGCCAGCGTGTTGCGGTTGATGCCGTCACTGTCCATGCGCTCCTTTAACTTGAGCCGCACGTTTCCATACTCTTCCATTGTGATGATACCGCTGTCAGCCATATTTTTCACCTCAACGGTATACTATGGTGATAGTAACGTCTTGACTATTCGCTTATTTATAGTTACTATTTATATAGTATTTCAAAGGAGGATATGATTATGCTGACCTACAAAAACCTTTATTGCTCCCTGGTTCGCAGTATGAGCGAAGCCATCGACCCTGTCTCTTATACACATCTGACGCTGCCGACGACTTAATAGGTGTAGATC
>OWJF01001366.1_pt1 | contig 10204 bp, 11 predicted proteins | sample 1732941 | NCBI WGS metagenome assembly OWJF01 (sample SAMN05065770, study PRJEB22554) | human gut metagenome | biome: ENVO:2100002; feature: ENVO:00000062; material: ENVO:00002003 | host: Homo sapiens | place: USA
TCAGCCGCTTGCTGGATGTGCAGGACCGTTTGCGCCTGCAGTGTCCATGGGATAAGAAGCAGACATTCGAGAGTCTTCGTCCGAATACCATCGAGGAGACTTTCGAGCTTTGTGATGCCTTGATGAAGCGCGATTACAAGGATATCAAGAAGGAGTTGGGCGATGTGCTGGAGCACGTGATGTTCTATAGCATCATCGGCAGAGAAGACGGCGAATTCGATATCTGCGATGTCTGCAATCAGGAAGCTGACAAACTGATGTTCCGCCATCCTTTCATCAACTGGAAGGAAGAGGGCGAATGGACTGTGGCGAATCCTGATATGTATATCAATGATGAGGGACAGGTGGTATATAAGGAGTCTGAAAAAACAGAAACAGGAAAGGCAGAGGCGGGAAGCTCGGAAGAAACCCTGGCTCTTGGTGCCAGCAAACCCAAGAATGCTGCCTCGGTAGAGAAAACCTGGGAGCAGATCAAGCAGCAGGAGAAAGATGGCAACGAGCGCGTTCTGAGCGGTGTGCCAAATTCCCTGCCATCCCTTATCAAGGCCTATCGCATTCAGGACAAGGCACGAAACGTGGGCTTCGACTGGAAGGAGAAGGAGGATGTATGGGATAAGGTACACGAAGAACTGGAAGAACTCAAGGCAGAACTTGCCAAGGAAGATAAGGAGAATTCCACCCAGGAACTCGGCGATTTCCTCTTCTCCGTCATCAATGCAGCCCGTCTCTATAAGCTCAATCCGGATAATGCGCTGGAGAAGACAAACCAGAAGTTTATCCGCCGCTTCAACTATGTGGAAGATCACTCGCTCAAGCAGGGCAAGAACCTGAAAGACATGAGCTTGGAAGAGATGGATCAACTCTGGGATGAAGCCAAGAAGCAGGAAAAGCTTCAAGATGAGGAGTAAAGCTTCAAGAAGTAAAGCTTCAAAAAGTTATGCTTCAAGATGAGAAGTAAAGAAAAGTAAGATAATCAGATTTTAATGATAAGAGATTATGAAAAGATTAATTTATGTAATGATGGCTTTGGTGGTGCTTTTCGCTGCCAATAGCTGTAAGGATAAGAAAACCGTTCCGGTAATCAGCACCAACGATTCTGTGGCGCTGGAGGATGCGGAGAACGACTCAACCATCTATGGCGTGTGTGGCGAGGGAACCTCTATGCACAGCCTGGAATTGATATCAGATGCAGGTGATACCCTCACCGTCTTCATCGACGATGAGCAGCCTGGCATCGTGCAGGGCGGACTCCTGGCTGGCGACCGCATCGCCCTTGTCGGCTACAAGGCGCAGGATGGCGAGATGCTTGCCCAGAAAGTTATCAATCTTACTTCGCTCCTCGGCAAGTGGACTTCGATAGACAAGAACTTCGATATCCTGGAAGGTGGCGAGGTGAAGAACAATGTGAAGGCGGAAACCAACCCTTGGACTTCATGGAAGATTCTGAATGGTAAGCTCCTGCTTAACAAGGATACCTTTGCCATCGACAATCTGGGTCCGGATAGTCTGACGCTGGAGAATACGCAGGGCATCTACGTCTTCAAGCGCCAGGAGTAATAATGTAATTTTTAAGCGGTAGTACGTCATCTCTATCTCTATGGAAATGACGGAATATCATCTCTGGAAATGATGATACACCGTTTCAAACCTATAAGATTGCAATAAAAATTTTGGAACCATTTAAGATACATATTCTGGGGTGTGGCAGTGCGCTGCCCACCCTTAAGCATAACGCCTCCTCGCAGCTCATAGAGATGCGAGGCAAGTGCTTTATGGTGGATTGCGGAGAAGGAGCACAGATGCAGTTCCGTCGCTCCCATATTCATTTCTCCAAGCTCAATGCCATCTTCATCACCCACATGCATGGCGACCATTGCTTCGGCTTGATGGGCCTGCTCTCTACGCTTGGAATGCTCGGTCGAACATCTAAGTTAAGGGTTTATGCTCCAAAGGATTATGAACCCCTGTTCAAGCAGCAGGTGGAGTATTTCATGCAGACCATGGAGTATGAAATGGAGATGATTCCGGTGGATACCGAGAAGCAGCAGATTATCTACGAAGACCATTCGCTCACGGTGGAGACGGTGCCCCTGAAGCATCGCGTGCCATGCTGCGGCTTCATCTTCCGCGAGAAACCTACGCTGCCTCATATCCGCCGCGACATGATAGATTACTATGGCATTCCTATCAGCCAGATCAACAATATCAAGAATGGGGCTGACTGGACCAACGAGGAGGGCGAGGTGATTCCGAATGAAAAATTAGTGACACCTGCCGACCAGCCCCGCAGCTATGCCTACATGAGTGATACCCGCTATATCCCGAATCTCTGGGAGAAGGTGAAGGGCGTTACCCTGCTTTATCACGAGAGCACCTACACCTCTGATCAGGAAGACCGTGCCAAAATCTACAACCACAGCACCGCCCGTCAGGCGGCAATGGTGGCGAGGAATGCCGGGGTAGGAAAGCTGCTCCTGGGGCATTACAGTGCCCGATATAACGACGAGAAAGTGTTGCTCAAGGAGGCGAAAGAGGTATTCGATGAAAGCTATCTGAGCAATGAGGGAATGGTGATTTCTGTATAGAAAAATCTGTATAGAAATAAGATGAAAAAAGCCTTGCATCAAAAAAAGTTTGATTTTTGGTGCAAGGTTTTGCTATGATATTCGTTTAATCAGTAAAAAAGAGAAAAATTGGAAACTGAAAAGCAACTTCTGGATGACGTAAAAGGCGGCAGTCAGGCAGCAATGCACCGGCTGTATGAGCGCTACGTAGGATATGCCATGGCGGTAGCGCTGAGGTATGTCCCTTTGCGTGATGATGCCGAGGATGTGGTGCAGGAGAGTTTCGTGAAGTTTTTCTCCAACATCGCCAGTTTCGATTTCCGGGGCGAGGGTTCGCTGAAGGCATGGCTCCTCCGCATCGTGGTGAACGAAGCCATCAGTATGACGAGGAAGCAATCCCGACTCACCTTTGTGGATGAGGTTCCAGACGAGGTTCCAGACGAGGAGCCTGAGGTAGAACGTGTGCCGCCTGCAGAATTAACGAGGATGATAGGCGAATTGCCCGAGGGCTATCGCCTGGTGCTCAACATGTTTGTGTTTGAGCAGCGCAGCCACAAGGAAATCGCCGAGCAGCTAGGCATCAAGGAAAGCTCCTCAGCTTCGCAATATCTGAGAGCCAAAAAGCTCCTGGCAAAGAAAATAAACGATTATTTGAATACATTAAACGAGAAAGAATATGAGTAACAAGGATTGGACAAGCAAACTTCGAGATCAGATGACAGACTATCAGGAGCCTGTCAAGCACGACTTGTGGGCTGGCATTGCACAATCGCTTGCTCAGAATCAGCCTGTAGCAGGGGAGAATGGGGTTCCTGAAAATCATCCTGTCAAAAGGGTGGAGAAGGAACCGAAAGCCCGGGTTGTCACGTTGAAGCGATGGTCGGCAGCCGCAGCCGCCGTGGCCTTGCTTGGAATAGGCGGAAGCTATGTTTATCTGCATCAGGAGGATGTGGAGCAGGGCAATGCACAGTTGGCATCCCTGGCGTCATCAGAAGCTTCATCTGCATCATCAGCATCATCTTCCTCTCTGTCGGCATCATCTTCCTCTCTGTCGGCATCATCTTCCTCTCATTCGAAGCAAGTTCCGCTGCTTGCTGCTGATAGCAAATCCGCAGATTCCAAGAGTAGGCAAAAGGCTGCTTCATCGGCAGCTTCTCTGCTTTCTTCCGATTACGCCTCAGTGCCAGTTCAATCAGCTGCACCCATGAATGATGAAGGCGAAACAATGGTAGCTGTTGCTTCGGATGAGGCTCCGCTGGTTGCTTCGAAATACAAATCAGCGGAATCAGTGAAGAGGCAGGTGGAGCCAAGAAAGGGCTATGCCGAGCCAACCTCCTCTTCTTTGGGTTTCTCCAAGAATAACGATGTGGCAGGGGTATCGATGAAACTCTATGCCGAGAACTTCGGAGCAGGGATGGGAGATGTCAATTCCGGCAGTAACATCGCCAATCGTTATTCTGATTCGGGAGTGATGGTAGATCCGATGCCAGGCGTATATCCCGACCCTTCGGCGGGTGGAAGCAACGACGTGGATTATCTGATGGCGGCAGCCTATAAGGCACTCCAGAAATCTCCGCAGGGAAAGGCGAAGCATCATGCTCCGGTATCCGTGGGTATGCAGATAGCTTTTGGCGTGGCTCCTCACTTGTCGTTGAGCACCGGCGTGGTTTATACCCGCACCTCTTCCGATTTCTATCCGTATGCTCCAAACAATGACTACAATGTTCATCAGGTGCTTCATTATGTAGGCATCCCTGTAGGCTTGAATTATGAATTGTGGAGGAGTGGCGGCTTTCATGCCTACGTGATGGCTGGTGCCGAGGCGGCTTACAACGTGAAGAATGATACCGATGAAGATGGAACCAGGAAGCAGGATGCCGAGCGAGACAGAGTGCAATTCTCAGGAAAGGCTTCGCTCGGTGCCCAATATGACATCTCGCCAAATGTGGGCTTATACATCGAGCCGGGCGCCAAGTATTACTTCGACAACGGAAGTGATATAGAGAATACCTTCAAGGATAAGAAGCTGAATTTCAATCTTCAATTTGGCTTGAGGTTCAATCTATAAGATGGCTTTTATATATAAGCGGGTTTGTTATAAGTCAGGATAATGACTATGGCACACCCGCTTTTCTGTTATTGGTGTTCATGTTCTCGTTGTCATCAGGCGCCTTTCTTCTGAATGCCGGTGCAAAGGTACAATGAAATTCTGATACCACCAAATTTCGGGTGGCGATAAGGGCCGATTTTCAGCAGCCTCTGATTCCGAATTTCGTTAATAAATCTAACTCGCTCTAAATTGGACTTTGATTGAAAATCAAGAAGTTGGGCGTTTGCCTATATTATATAGGTAACAATATGGAAACGAGCGGACTTCTGCTCGTTTCTGTATTTTGCAATATGCAAAGAACGCCTCAATTCGGGGGCAAAGATACGACAATTTTCTAAATATCCAATGGATTACAAGGAGATTTTAACAAAAAAAAAGAAATACTTTGGCAAGATAAATAGTTTAGACACAATTTGTTTGCAAAGTAGAACTATTACAAACACTATCTTTTTATCACCTTCAATAATAGATGTGTTTCACAAAGGACAAACATTGTACATAGCTCCTAAACTATTACATACAAGAACTTGTCAAAATATGAAGGTCATTCACAATTCTGACATGTTCTTGTATGTTACTTACTTTATAGAAAAATAGTACACCATAGAATCTTTCATTTCATTTGTAGAGAACGAGAACGGCTTTACAATTTTGTATTGACCTCTTGAATATTTATATCGTTCTTTTTGCAAATTTATAGTGAAAGATTTTGACTCTCCTTTAGGTATTTTATAACCAATATCAACAAATGCATAATGTAATGGCAACCTAACCCATTTTTTACCATTGAATTTTGCTATATAATAATCTTCACCGATAAAAATATCTTCAGAATATTTATTGGTGACAATTATCGAAATAGTGTCTGCATTTGTTTTACTCTTTCGACCAACTTTTTTCTGTATTGTCGTTACTTTGACTTTTTCTTTAAAATTGCTAGGTGTGCAATATGAAAGTTGGAGTATAATGAGAAATGCAATTACTTTCATCAATATCTAGAAGCGCCAAGGGTTGACAAAACATTATCGGCTTTGGAATAATATCTAGTATTTCCAATTCTGCCAAGATGGATGCCTACTGTATACCTTATATCTTTACTACTTATGTATGTATAAATTATGCCACCACTATCTCCTTTTGTACTAGTATATGTAGCTGTTGTTAAATTTGTATACGAGTAGCCATTAAATGTATCAGTAGCATTTGTAGAAACTATCACTCCATCCTTAACTCCAGAGACAGAACCTCTAAAGTTTATAATTGTTCCTGCTCCAGGTTGACTCGTTTGTGTCGATAAGACATAAGTGCTTCCTACTAAATAATTTGTAGGAGTACAATTGCTGTAAGTTTTTACAAAAGCAGCATCTGCTGTTCCACCTTGTTTTGAAATAGTACATTTTCCAACAGCAGTGCCTCCTATATATGCAACTTCATTTAGTTTTACAGCATGTCCAGCAGTAACAATTCCGACGGTTTTTCCTATTTTTGCCCTAAATCCAACAGAAGCGTAGCTAGTTCCGTTAGAATTAAAATTTATTCTGCCCCCAGCATCCAAAGAATATGAAGTTGCCTCTATAGTTCTTGGGATATTTGCTAATTCAAATACAATTGCAGGATGGTCACTTATTGTTGTTCTAAAGTCATTAATTGTTTGAACATCACAATTGTTAAGATAGACAATGACTTTATTTTCACCATCAATTAATGCAGCACCGACAACATACTTTTTTATGAATGTGGGAGTGTTAGAAATATATCTATTTATCTTGCTCATTATATTTGTAAGCTCAGAATAAGAGTATTTACATGGAACATAGACAATATCTGAGGTTACATATAGGTTCTGATTTACAAATCTCTTGGCTTGTTCAATATTACCCTTTACTAATATTTCCAATTTACCTTCTGGAGAGATGTAAGACCCTCCATAAAAGTCAGGATATTGTGAGCTTTTATCACCCGTAACCCTTGTTGTTTTTTTAAAAGCATTAAGCAAATCTTGGTTCGTACTATTAGCACTTTCTTGAATGTCTTCATGCATTTCTTTTAAGGAGATATTCTCCTTAAAAGATTCATTCAAGTTGTCGTCTTCTGTGTTACATGCAATAAAAGTTACCGCAATAAACAAAACAATTAATGATCTTTTCATATGCAACTCAAAATTTAGTTAATAATTTTAATGCAAATTTACAAAAAAAAGTGAGGGTCTACATTTTCTGATAGAATATTTTGTTTTTTTTAACTGTAAAAATTAGATAGAAAACATTGTGCTCCCACACATTTTTTTGTTGTAATTCAATGTATAGATATAGTTGCAAAGCTATTATCATACAAAGAATCTTTATTCTACACATTTGTTGGCATAGTTTATTAAAAAAACTAACCCTCTCCTATATCATTTCAAATGCAAAGTTCAAATATACATTGACAGAGCACCGTATAAGGTTCACCATCCTCGACAACCTAAAGGCTTTGTCTGGAGTTCCCAACAACTTAGAGATTCGCAATCACAAGTTCAGAATGCACAAGCCACAGAACATCCACGCTTGGGAAGTAGAACTTCCTATGTCTGACATTCTCAAGTACATGGGTAGCGAGAATACCCCCAAAAAGAACTACCAACTTATTGAGGATGCAGCAGAAAGCATTCAAAAGAAGATTTTCAAAGTCAAGAATACAGAGACAGGAGAGTTTTGGGCTGCACCGCTCATAATGAACGTTTATATTGCCCCGAAATCTGGCATGATGCGCTTTCTTGTCGCAGATTGGGTAATGGTCGCACTTTTGGATTACAAAGAAGGGTTTCGTGAATTTGAACTTGAAAAAATGATGAAACTTAAAAGTCCTTACGCTATGCGCTTCTATGAGCTTGTAGCGAACCAAGACACGACAAGACAATATCTATGAATCTTGATACGTTCCGTGAATGGATGGGAATTGAGGACGGTCTATATTCTCGCTCATACGATTTACGCAAAAGAGTATTAGAACCATCAAAGAAGGAACTTGACGCAAATTGTCCATGGAGTTTTGACTTCACAGAGATAAAAGAAAATCCAGGAAACAAGAGAAGTAAAGTCATAAGATACATCATAATTCCACGACACATCATCGAGAACGAGAACAAGACGCTTTACAAGCAGTCTCTGCAATCAAAGATTACAGCTCGCCTGCAGCTCTCTCCACAAGCATACGAATACCTTCGTTATAACCTCGACTTTGAAGTCGATGAGATTAACAAGAACAAAAAGACCTTCATCGAAGCCGAAGAGAAGATTCCAGACTTCGTTGGGTTCTTGGCATCCCTTGCAGGTCCATCAAAACTTGCCGATAAGCCAAAGGCCTACATCGTTGGAGCTTGCCGAAGAAAAGCAAAGGAGTACTAACAAGAAGGCAAAGTGTAGCATAAAATCTACACTTTGTTTCGTTTTTTCGTAAATAAAGTTAATATTACCCTTCAAGAAGTACAACAAACGAAAAAAAGACTATCTTTGCAACATCATAATTATCAATTAACAATTAACGCTTATGAAACAAATACTCACTATTTTAGCTATTATGGCAGCTACATCAGTTCCTGCAAGTCTTTTTGCCGCTAAAACAACAGCAACTTGCAGTTTGATAAACCCACCAAATTCAGAAATCAAATGGGTATTTGGCGGCAATCAAGTTATTTGGGTAAAATTTTCCAACAGCAATGTTCTGAATGTCGCTGTAGAAGTTGTATGCAACACTCTATTTGATCAAACCGATAAGTATATAATACTTCCACTTAGTTCAACTAAAGAGAAGAAATATAGTATCTTCGGAAATACCCCTATAGGCTGGAAATTCACGGTTTCCACCTTATCCGATGCTGCTAGTGTCGTTGGAAATGCAAGATGGGATGCTTATTAACTTACCAAAATAATACGCTATGCTTATGAAGAAATTAATAACATGTATTTTCGTTCTATCTGCTTTTATTGTACTTAGCAGTTGTGATTCCGATAGTGACCCAACTGCTATTCAAAAAATAGCAGCAATCAAGACAGAACCAACAGCCGTTGAGAAAATTATAAACAACAATTCGTTTATAGACATAGACCTTTCTCAAATATCCAAGCAAATAACAATGGGTACTAGAGCGGCAAAAGCAGAAGATTTGGCAAAAACGAAAGCAGCTATTTATCGTTTTTATAGCCATGTCCACTTAAATGAGAACAAGCAATACGTTTGTCTAATAAATTCTGCACAAGAAATAAATGTTTCTCAGAATGTTTTTGATACTTTAAAGAAGAATTTGGATGAAACTAACTCTATAATAGAGCAAACAATTGATTCTGGAAACAACATTATTGTTCCAGAAATTACAACAGAGTATTTAAACTCTTTATTAAAGTAGCCGATTTTAGAAAAAATGCAATTATAGTAAAACTCACACTTGCTGTAATTGCATTTTTATTTATCCGAAAGTTGAAAAATAATTACCGAATCGTTTGGTACTTTCCCTGAGTTTGCGTAACCTTGCCACCGATAAATTAGCGTGCTAGTTATAGCCCACTATAACTACTGCGTAGTTGTGGGCTCTCCGAGGGTGGGGGATTCCATCCCCTCAACCCCCTCTGACGGCACCAAAAGACGTTATAAATATGGCACAAACTTCTATTCACTTTCAAGGCGTTCAAGGTGGCTCTGAAGAGCACAACAAACGTCTCAAAAAACTCGACTACGTTCATCACGAACTATCGAGCCAAAATGCGTATTGGCAGTCGGACAGCCAAGAATCCAGACTTGCATTTGTCACCCAAAACGCTAAAGCGAAAACAGGGCGCAAGATGCAGGCGAAGGCTACTCCCATCCGTGAAGCGGTTGTCGTAATACTCCGCAATAAGTTCCCGCAACAGAATCCCAATCAATCTTGTTGCTTAAAACTGCCGTATATTCTTCGATTTTAATTGAGTCAATTTCTGCATCATTTTGTCCTGTACCACAGAATTTATAAGATGTAACAAATGCAATAACCAATACTGCTATAATAGCCATTTTCTTTTTCATAGCCGTCATAAAAGAAAAAGTGTCCGCAATGTCAAACGAGTGGCATCACGGACACGGATGAATAGTTGAGAGTTGAATGAAAGTTAGTATGCTGAAACATTGTTGATGCACGGACAAGCCCTTGCGCTATCGAATACGATGCGAATGCCGTTGGTCTTAATCTTGTCGAAGCGAAGGATGCGCTTGTACCCGTTGGTCGTTGTCTATTATTTCTGATTAATTTTCTTTTTAATTTCATTCGCCTCTTTAAATAGGCTATTAGCAATGCTATCTTTAATTGCTGCCATCTGTATCATTTCGTTATGATAGCGAATTGAGTCCTCGTAAATATTTACACGAGTTCTCACATTCTCAATAACTTCTTTATTTGGGCATACAGAAAAGTTCTTTTCGATGTATCGAACATTGGGGTCGTCAGATGGAAGAACCATCTTCAATGCCCGATACTTCAAGTCTGCCTCCTCCCAATCTTGGTGCTCTCGCCATTGGGTGA
>OWJF01001368.1_pt1 | contig 10182 bp, 8 predicted proteins | sample 1732941 | NCBI WGS metagenome assembly OWJF01 (sample SAMN05065770, study PRJEB22554) | human gut metagenome | biome: ENVO:2100002; feature: ENVO:00000062; material: ENVO:00002003 | host: Homo sapiens | place: USA
GCCATTGCCGTGTATGTGGAGAATGGTGGATGGGGTGCCGACTTTGGTGTGCCTATCGGAGGATTGATGATGGAGCAATACATCAAGGGCAAGCTCTCTCCATCTTCGGAGAAGCAAGCTGCCGAGATGCAGGCTCGAAGAATCGGATATGGCTCTAGCAGCAGATAAGAGATAAATAATTTAAATAATATGGCAGATAATAGACAACCTAGCGTGCTTCGCTCACTCGACTGGTGGACGATAGGCATCTACCTGGCACTGCTCACCTTCGGATGGATCAGTGTCTGCGGTGCCAGCTACACGTATGGTGACAATGATATTTTCAGCTTGGGCACTCGTTCGGGTATGCAAATCATCTGGATAGGTACGTCGATAGCGTTGGGCTTTGTCATCCTGATGCTCGACGACCGCTTCTATGATACGTTCTCGTACGTCATCTATGGTGTGCTCATCCTCTTGCTCTTCGCCACGATATTCAATCCGCATAGCATCAAGGGTTCTCACTCGTGGCTCGTGCTGGGACCTCTGCGATTGCAACCGGCTGAGTTTGGAAAGTTTGCCACGGCATTGGCGGTGGCTAAGTTTATGTCCAACTATGGTTTCGACATCCGCAACACGAAACACTTCCTCACGTCGGTGGCGATTATCGTCCTTCCGATGATTTGTATCGTAGGGCAGCGAGAGACGGGTTCGGCTTTGGTGTATTCGGCTTTCTTCCTGATGCTTTATCGTGAGGGAATGCCGGGTGCCATCCTCTTCACGGGTGTGTCGATGGTGGTCTATTTCGTGGTGGGTGTCAAGTATGAGAATGTGATGCTCTGGGACACCTATACCTCGGTGGGCAAGTTTGTGGTGCTCTTGCTGGTGCAAGTCTTCACGGCGTTTATGGTGAAGTCTTACACGGGCAATATGAAGCATTTCCTCATCATCTTGTGCTATAGCTTGGGAGGCACTATTCTGTTCTTGCTCTTCTCCACCTTTGTCATCCCATTCGACATCGTCTGGATTCAGTTGGGCTTGTGTGCGGCGATGCTGGGCTTCCTGGTATATCAAGGTTTGGCGACTCGCATCCGCAATTATTACTTCATAGCGGCGTTTGCGCTCGGCTCCATCGCCTTCTTCTATTCAGCCGACTATGTGCTCAACAATGTGATGGAGCCTCACCAGAGAGTGCGTATCAATGTGCTCTTGGGCTTGGATGAAGACTTGGCTGGTGCTGGATATAATGTGCATCAGAGTGAGATAGCCATCGGCTCGGGTGGCTTGCAAGGCAAGGGCTTCTTGAATGGAACGCAGACGAAGTTGAAGTTTGTGCCAGAGCAAGATACCGACTTCATCTTCTGTACGGTGGGCGAGGAGGAAGGTTTCCTCGGCTCGGCAGGAGTCTTGTTGCTCTTCCTGGCGTTGATATTGAGGTTGATACATTTGGCGGAGCGGCAACCCTTCAAGTTTGGGCGAGTGTATGGATATTGCGTGCTGAGTGTGTTCCTCTTCCACTTGTTTATCAATGTGGGCATGGTGCTCGGCTTGACACCGGTTATCGGCATTCCTTTGCCTTTCTTCAGTTATGGAGGTAGTTCGCTTTGGGGTTTCACCATCTTGCTCTTCATCTTCCTGAGGATTGATGCCGGAAGAAATCTGGTGAGGAGCTAGGGGAGATTGAGATATAAGAGATGAAATGAATTGGAGCTTTGGACTTGCGATGACAATGACAATTACAGTTCGATTTTCCGCACCCCTCCTTTTTAGATATAAATGAATAAGAAAAGTCCTCTTATGAGATACTCTTTCGAGTGTCTGATAAGAGGACTTTTTGGTATGTTCTCAACGTTTTTCGAGTTTGATTCCGATGTCGCTGATGCCAGGAAGGATTTCTCTCTTCATGTCGTGGCGAATCATGATGTGGATGGAGTCATTCTCGTTGAAGTGATACAGGTTGATGGGGAAGTTGTATTGGTAATAACTGATTCCCTGACCTGTTGTCACGCCATCCTTATTGATGAGGTTGCACTGGATGGTATCGAGCTTGACGATCCTTTCCCCATGGGCGACTTTCTTGGCTTGATGGCTCTTGACACCCATGATTTGCAACTTGTTTCTTTCTTCCTTCTCCTTCTTGCTCTCCTGATTAGGGAAGATTTCTTGCTCTACGATCAGCGTGATGCCCATGAAAGGATAGGCACCCGTGATGCGCAAGCCCAGATTCTCTTGATAGAGCCCGGTGGAGGTCAATGGAGGAATGGCAAACGAGAGTGTGTCGTTCTTCTCCCATCCAGCAATAGGAGTGTGGGCATATTTGTAATATACCGTTGACTCCTTGCAGGATGTAACCATCATCGACAAGCTAAGGCTCCCTATTATTAATAAGGTGTAGAATAATCTTTTCATTTCTTATTCTCCCTGCTATTTGTTTCCTTATTCGCCTTGCTGAGGTTGAGGGCGATTGTCGCCTTGAGGTCGCTCGCCTTGAGGTCGATTGTTTTGAGGACGTTCGCCTTGCTGACGCTCACCTTGTGGGCGGTTGTTTTGAGGGCGTTCGCCTTGTCTGCGCTCACCTCGGTTTCGGTTGTCACGACGGCGATTGTTGTTTTGTCTATTATTTCTACGTTCGCCTCTTTCGCCTTGCGGAGCATTGCCCTGCTGGCTTCTTTCTCCCTGGAAAGCATTGCCCTGCTGGCTTCTCTCTCCCTGTGGGCGATTGTTGCGATTTCTATTATTGTTCTTTTTCTTTCTCTTCGCCTTGTCGAATCGGCTGAGGTCTGCTTCGGCAAGAAGGTCGGCAGACTTTGGCTTCTCCTTCACCTTGCCATTCTCCATGAGGCTGAGAGGTTTCTCGCCACGACGATTCATCTCGATGATTTCCATCGCACGCTCTGCCGTGATGGTCTCCAAGTTGGAAGCCATGTTCTTGTCGGAAGAGTAGGTGATGAGACCAGCCAAGATGTCGGTCTTAAACTGGTGGAAGTCGCCATCGGCGGTCTGCAAGACAATGTCACGTGCAGGAATCTTCTTGCTAGCCTCCACATAGTTGTCCACCTCATAGTTGAGGCAGCACTTCAACTTGGCGCACATGCCGGCAAGCTTCTGAGGATTGAGCGAGATGTCCTGGTAGCGTGCGGCATTGGTGCTCACGCTCACGAAGTTCTTCATCCAAGTGGCGCAACAAAGCTCGCGTCCGCAAGGTCCGGTACCACCGATGCGACCAGCCTCTTGTCGAGCACCGATCTGCTTCATCTCGATACGAACATGGAAGGTATCGGCGAGCACCTTGATGAGTTGACGGAAATCGACACGTTCGTCGGCGATGTAGTAGAATATCGCCTTGTTGCCATCGCCTTGGTATTCCACGTCACCGATCTTCATCTTCAGACCGAGGTCCTTGGCGATCTGTCGGCTCTGTATCATCGTGCCATGCTCACGGCTCTTCGCCTCCTTGCACTTCTCGATATCCACAGGCTTGGCGATGCGGTAGATGCGCTTGATGTCGTCGGATGACTTGAGGTTGGCTTTCTTGATTTGAAGCTTCACCAGTCTTCCGGTGAGAGTTACCACACCGATGTCGTGTCCAGGACTTGCCTCTACAGCCACCACGTCGCCCTTCTTGAGGTCGAGGTTGTTGACATTATGATAATATCCCTTGCGGGTATTCTTGAACTGCACCTCCACGAGGTCGGTGCTCTCGGCATTGCCCGGTACGTCGGCAAGCCAGTCGTAGGTATTCAGTTGGCGGTCTTGGCGACCAGCGGCTTTACAACAAAGTCCACGGTCACAACCATGCCACATTCTGAATTTCATATCTTTGTAATCCACGCTGCGTTTTTTAAATTAAGAATTAATAATTAAGAATGAATAATGAGGCTTGCGCCATCGTTATCATCCTTGGGGTTATATTGATTATATGATTGATGTCACTTCCTAATGAGCAGGACGATGATTTTGAGTGCGAGGTCGAAGAAGACAATCTTGGCATTGGCATTCTGACCGATGAATCGCTTGCACTCATCGAAGAGGTTGAAGATGTCGATGACGTTCGCCTCGTTGATGAATCGGGCGAAGTTTCGGGCGAATTCCTCTTCCTCTTGCGTCATGTAGGTGAGTTCCTCTTTGCGGAAATTGTACATGAAGCTTTCCCTCACCATGTGGTTGAAGTAATCGAGCATACGCTTCTGCTTCTCTCGTCCGAAGGTAGCCACCACCTCGCTCCACTTCTTCAGGTCGTGGATGTTGCGCATGTAGGCGAGTCGCATCAGCATGATAAACATATCGAGATGCTGGCGATTCTCATTGCCGGAATCAAGTTCCTCCAGGGCTGCATTCCAATTGCCATGGGCGATGCGCGCGATGCGATGCGCCATATTTGGCTCCAAGGCTCGGCGCTCGATGAGTGCTTGCTCCAGGCTCTCGTCGTCTATCTTCTTGAAGTCGATGCGCTGGGTACGGCTTCGGATGGTCTCCAAGAGGAGTTCCGGTTCCTCGCTCACCATGATGAAGAAGGTCTTCGAAGGAGGTTCCTCCAAGAGTTTCAGTATCTTGTTGGCGCTAGGCAGGTTCATACGCTCGGGAAGCCAGATAAGGCTCACCTTGTAGCCGCCCATCACCGACTTGAAGTTGAGCTTGTGCGAGATGTCGTCGGCTTCCTCTGCCGTGATGATGGCTTGCTTGTTGAGGTCGGTGTCGGTCTTGCCGATGCGTCTCATCCATTCGTCTATCTGGAAGTAGGGACCCTTGGCAAGCATCTCTCTCCACTGGGTGGCGAAGTCATCGCTCACCGGCTTGTGGTCGCTAGGCATATCCGAAGTCTTGATGGTGGGGTAGGTGAAGTGGAGGTCGGGATGTTCCCACTTCTTGAGCATCGCCTTGGCTCGGCGCTGTTCATCGGAGAGGGATTCCCCCGGTGCCAGGTTGGCTTCGTCACGCTCGCCCATCAGATAACTGGCAAAAGCCAATGCCGTCGCCATCTTGCCGCATCCTCTCGGACCGCAGAATAGCAAGGCGTGGGGGATTCGGTTCTCCTCCACCATCTGCATGAGGCGTCCCCATACTTCCTTCTGACCTATGACTTCATGAATCGACATTTTTTTATTTTAGAATAAAGTTTTTGCAATCTGCTTCACGCTATCTACGGCTGATACGGTGAAGAAATGCACATTGTTGTAACCATGTGCGAAGAGGTCTTTCACCTGTGCCGTGGTCCACTCAATGCCGAGTGCCTTGGCATCCTCATCGGTCTTGCACTTCAATACCTCCTGGGCGAGTGCCTCTGGGATGTCGCAATGGAAGGTCTTAGGCACGACGGTGAGCTGGGAGAGCTTGGCGAATGGCTTGAGGGCAGGGATGATAGGAATCGTGACGCCCATCTGTCGAGCCTTCTCCACAAACTGGTAGAACTTCTCGTTGTCGTAGAAGAGCTGTGTGACGGCATAAGATGCGCCGAGCTGCTGCTTCTCCAAGAGGTGCTGCATGTCCATCTCCAAGTTGGGAGCTTCCTCGTGCTTCTCAGGGTAGCAAGCCACGCCATAGCAGAACTTCTCGCCAGGGTGCTTGATAGGAGTGCCATCGGCAAAGAAACCCTCGTTGAACTGTGCCACCTGCTTCAAGAGGTCGGTGGCATGGGCATGACCATTAGGGGTTGGGGCAAACTGGCGGTCTTCCTTCGCCTTGTCACCACGGAGCAAGAGCACATTGCTGATGCCGAGGAACTGAAGGTCGAGCAACTCATACTCGATGTCTTCCTTGCTGGCACCACTACAGATGACGTGAGGGATGACAGGGATGTCGTACTTGTCCTGGATAGCACCAGCGATGGCAACCGTACCCGGACGGCGGCGCACACGTTGGCGAGTGAGCAAGCCGTTCTCCAGCTCCTTATACACATACTCGCTATGATGAGTGGTGATGTTGATGAAGCGAGGACCAAACTCTTTCAAGGAGTCGATGGTGCGGAAGAGAGCCGCCGTGCCATTGCCCTTCAATGGAGGAAGAACCTCGAAAGAGAATCCCTTCTTGTCTCCTTCTTTATCTAAAAATTCTGCTATGTTCATATCTTCTTATTGAATTATATGGTGTTATCATCGCCATACATGATACAAGTATGGGCGTATTTGTTTGCAAAAATACGAAAAAATAGGGGGAAATGCAAAAAAATGGGGGAAAAACGAAGATTTGACGTATTATTTAATAAGAAATCATGTAATATCAGATGCAAAAGGACGTTTTTTCAAAGAGACTACTTGAAAATATAATGTTCTCATCTCCTCATGGAGAAATGCTATTCTCGATATCGTTAGAACATAAATTTAAAACCTATATAATTATGCAACAAAATCAAACGGGCTCTAAAGCCTATCTTATCAGAATTGTGATGGTCGCCGTACTCGGCGGTCTGCTTTTCGGCTATGACACCGCCGTGATTTCGGGTGCCGAAAAGGGTTTGCAGGCATTCTTCATGGGTGCCACCGACTTTACCTATACCGACTTTTGGCATGGCTTCACCAGTTCGAGTGCCTTGATCGGATGTATCATCGGTTCGGCGCTCTCAGGCGTGCTTGCTTCCAACTGGGGACGTAAGCGTACCTTGATTTTCGCCGGTGTGATGTTCTTCGTCTCTGCATGGGGTTCCATGTGTCCTGAGACGATGGTTCTCCCAGAGGGAAAACCAAACCTCACCTTGCTCATCGTGTTCAACATCTATCGTGTGATCGGTGGCGTCGGCGTGGGATTGGCTTCTGCCGTCTGCCCGATGTATATCGGTGAGATTGCCCCTAGCAATATCCGTGGTATGCTCGTGAGCTGGAACCAGTTTGCCATCATCTTCGGTCAGTTGGTGGTCTATTTCGTCAACTTCTTCATCCTCGGCGACCACATTGCTCCTGCCATCCAGAGCATCGGCAATGGTATGAACGAGATTCTCAATGGAGGAGAGGCTGCATGGGCTATCGAGACTGGTTGGAGATATATGTTCGGTTCGGAGATGGTGCCAGCGGGCTTGTTCGCCGTGCTCATCTGCTTCGTGCCGGAGACTCCTCGCTATCTCGCCATGGTAGGTCAGGACGACAAGGCTTTGCATGTGCTCACTCGCATCAATGGTGACTTGGAGGCTGAGAATATCTTGAGCGAAATCAAGAACACCGTGACCGAGAAGACCGAGAAGTTGATGACCTATGGTTGCCTCTGCATCTTCGTGGGCGTGATGCTCTCTGTATTCCAGCAGGCTGTGGGTATCAATGCCGTGCTCTACTATGCTCCTCGTATCTATGAGGCAATGGGCTTCGACAATCCTATGGTGCTCACCGTGTTCAATGGTATCGTCAACCTGGGCTTCACTTGCGTGGCTATTTTCACCGTGGAGAAGTTGGGTCGCAAGCCTTTGCTCATCGTCGGTTCGCTCGGTATGGCATTGGGTGCTATCGGTGTTGCCATCACCTTCGGCAATCCAAGCATGCAACTCTTCTGCATGGTTTCCATCATGGTATATTCAGCATCCTTCATGTTCTCTTGGGGACCTATCTGCTGGGTGCTCATCGCCGAGGTATTCCCAAATACCATCCGTGGTGCAGCCGTTGCCATCGCCGTTGCCTTCCAGTGGATTTTCAACTGGATCGTCTCCACTTCCTTCGTGCCACTTGCCAATAGCATGGGCTACTGGTTCACCTACGGCTTGTATGGAGTGATCTGTATCATTGCCGCCATCTTCGTATGGAAGCTCGTGCCAGAGACCAAGGGCAAGACCTTGGAGGATATGACCAAGCTTTGGAAGAAAGAATAAGACATCGTGATGCCGTCCTGCTCGCTCTTTAGGGCAGGATCGCTTAAGGACATAAAATAAGGCGCAATCGTCATCCCGACGGTTGCGCCTTTATCATTTCTTTCGAATGAGTTTATTTAAGAGAGTATTAACTAAATTGCACCATATTTGTGATGTATTGTTTCTTGTAAGAACCTTATAAAATGTTTTATTATATGGTCTTTATCTTGTGCTGTTTTTTTTAATTGCTCTTCTTCTTCCAAGCGTTGCGGATGGCAAAGCTTACTGTTTTGGTGCCACTGCTGATGCTATTAGAGATATAGTTGGTCTGCTTGCCATCTACCAAGATGTTGTACAAGTAGAATGGGAAGCCCATCTGCTTGGTGCCCCACTGGCAGTAGCCTGAGTAATATGCGTTGTAACCGAAGTTCAATACTACCTCGTGTGACTTGTTGTCTGCACCATAGTTGAGGTTCAACTTGATAGGTGAAGGGCAAGCGTAGATGTATGCCAAGGACTGGTTGCTGTTAGGCAAAACCATATACTTGATCTTGATGGTCTGTGGCTCAACCTTTGAGATAGCCTCCTTCAAGTCAGCATCGCTGATGTGCTCTGCCAACTTAGCTATTGGGAAGTTTCTTACAGTCATGGTGCTATCGCCAATCATGCTGATGGATACTTGTGTGTCAACAGAGTCCGTCTGATTCTTGACGTCAGCATCGTTCTTGTGGTCCCACAAGATTTTCATGTCAGAGTAAGTACCTGCCATGGCCATATTGCTCTGGTAAGCCTTTTGCTGTTCGAGGGTGAGATAGCTATAGGTATCATCACCTGTGTTACATGATGTGAAGGCGAATGCTGCAAGGCATACTGCCACTACTGAAAGTAATTTGAATTTCTTCATTGTTTTTTCTTGTTATTTTATGATTGTTTGTATTCTAGTCCTTTCTTCTCGCTAGCGTTCTTCCTCTATCTGTAGAAAAACGCTGCAAAACTACACATATAAACTAGGAAAACAAAATATCTTGCACGAAAATCTAGTTAATGTTTGTTAAGCGTGAAAAAAGGGGTTCCGATTCTGCACCGGGAAATATATTGGCAAAGGCAATATTTCTCTTGCTCAGTCGTTTAACTTGAAATAGTCGGGATTACTGGACTCGAACCAGCGACCTCGCGCCCCCCAGACGTGTGCGCTACCAACTGCGCCAAATCCCGAAACCTTTTGGTTTTTGTGCTGCAAAGGTAGGGGAAAGTTTTCGATTTCACAAAGATATTAGGAGTTTTTAGGAATTTTCTAATAGAACGAAACGTATTTGGGAGGAGATGTATTGAAAGAAAACAATTAAAAAGCAATATGTTTATGAAGAAATGGAATTGGATGAGGCTGAGACTGATGCCTCTCTTTGCGGCTTTCTTGCTCTTGTTGGGATGTACGGGAAGCAAGGCTGAACGCAAGTTGTTGAAAGATGCCGCTTCGGAAATCTATTCGGAGCTGGAGAAGTCGGCGAAGGAAGCTTCTTCCGATCCTGTGTCGGATGACAAGTCGAACGATGGAGATTCTTATGCCCAGGATGAAGAAAAAGAGATTTCGCCTACAGCTTCATCGAAGTATGATGGTGTCGAAATCCCCGTCTATACGAAGGGAAATCTCTCCGAAACCATCAAGCATCGCTATTCCTATACCGTATCTTACAATCATCAGATGAAAAACCCTAACTGGGTGGCTTGGTCTATCACCGCCGACCATGCTTCGGGCAAGGTGCAGCGCACGGACTTCTGGGATGATGATGACATGCCAGATCCTAAGGGCTATCTCTCTGATTACTATAACAGTGGATATGATAGAGGGCACATGTGTCCGGCTGGCGACAACAAGTGGAGCGAGAAGGCGATGGAGGATTGCTTCAGAATCACCAATATGTGTCCACAAGATGGTGGGTTGAACCGTGGTATGTGGAACTCCATCGAACAGCAATGCCGTGCTTGGGCTAAGAAATATAGTAAGGTGTATGTGGTGTGTGGACCTATCTACCTCAACCAGCAGCATCGCAAGATAGGCAAGAACAAGGTGGTGGTGCCTGAGGCTTTCTTCAAGGTGGTGCTTTGCATGGAAGGTACTCCGAAAGCCATCGGTTTCATCTGTCGAAACCAGTCGCAGAAGGGCAAGAAGAAAACCGACTTCATCAATACCATCGATGATGTGGAGCGTATCACGGGTTACGACTTCTTCTCTAAGTTGCCCGATGACATCGAGGATAAGGTGGAGGCTCACGCCGACATCAATGAGTGGTAGAAAAATACCAATGCATCATTAATCTGTTCCTAAAAGAGATATATACGAAAAAAGGACTTCCCTAAAGAGAAGTCCTTTTTCATTGGATCTTGTGACTCGCATGGGGCTCGAACCCATGACCCCAACATTAAAAGTGTTGTGCTCT
>OWJF01001374.1_pt1 | contig 10159 bp, 13 predicted proteins | sample 1732941 | NCBI WGS metagenome assembly OWJF01 (sample SAMN05065770, study PRJEB22554) | human gut metagenome | biome: ENVO:2100002; feature: ENVO:00000062; material: ENVO:00002003 | host: Homo sapiens | place: USA
GGGTGACGCGGTGGGGTAGGTCGGGACTGGGGCCGTCCTCGTCCAGGAACGCCACTTCGGCGCGTTCCAGGGTGCAGCCATCGAGGTTCAATTCTTCCATGTCCTTGAGGGTGAAAACCCCCGCCTCCTCGCGGCTCTTGGTGTACCCGTAGCCCTTGGGTTTCCAGTACTCCAGACCTGTCTTGATGTAATACATGCTCATGGCCATACCTCGTCCTTGAGTTTCGATATAACGGAATCCAGCGCCGTTCTGGTGGTGCCGTCCAGCGTGTCTATACCCCTGTCGTAAGCCTCCAAAACAGCGGCCATTTCAGCGGCTGTGATGCTGATAGTGGCCGTGGTGTCCCTTACGATATGGGAGTAATCAGGCTTGCCGAAAAGGGCTTTGAGTGGATCTGTCATGGCTGATCTCCAAACATATCAAGCGTGTCTGTATCCCACTCTATTGTAAACAAGACATTTTTATCTTTTATATTCAATGGCTTATTTTCCTGCTAATTGGTAATACCATGAAAAATACCATGCTCAGAAAAGGCTTAACAATATTTTGAAAAATTGCCTACTGAGCGCTGCCGCACAGCTCCATAGGCCGCTTTCCTGGCTTTGCTTCCAGATGTATGCTCTTCTGCTCCTGCAGCTAATGGATCACCGCAAACAGGTTACTCGCCTGGGGATTCCCTTTCGACCCGAGCATCGGTATGATACTCATGCTCGATTATTATTATTATAGAAGCCCCCATGAATAAATCGCTCATCATTTTCGGCATCGTCAACATAACCTCGGACAGTTTCTCCGATGGAGGCCGGTATCTGGCGCCAGACGCAGCCATTGCGCAGGCGCGTAAGCTGATGGCCGAGGGGGCAGATGTGATCGACCTCGGTCCGGCATCCAGCAATCCCGACGCCGCGCCTGTTTCGTCCGACACAGAAATCGCGCGTATCGCGCCGGTGCTGGACGCGCTCAAGGCAGATGGCATTCCCGTCTCGCTCGACAGTTATCAACCCGCGACGCAAGCCTATGCCTTGTCGCGTGGTGTGGCCTATCTCAATGATATTCGCGGTTTTCCAGACGCTGCGTTCTATCCGCAATTGGCGAAATCATCTGCCAAACTCGTCGTTATGCATTCGGTGCAAGACGGGCAGGCAGATCGGCGCGAGGCACCCGCTGGCGACATCATGGATCACATTGCGGCGTTCTTTGACGCGCGCATCGCGGCGCTGACGGGTGCCGGTATCAAACGCAACCGCCTTGTCCTTGATCCCGGCATGGGGTTTTTTCTGGGGGCTGCTCCCGAAACCTCGCTCTCGGTGCTGGCGCGGTTCGATGAATTGCGGCTGCGCTTCGATTTGCCGGTGCTTCTGTCTGTTTCGCGCAAATCCTTTCTGCGCGCGCTCACAGGCCGTGGTCCGGGGGATGTCGGGGCCGCGACACTCGCTGCAGAGCTTGCCGCCGCCGCAGGTGGAGCTGACTTCATCCGCACACACGAGCCGCGCCCCTTGCGCGACGGGCTGGCGGTATTGGCGGCGCTGAAAGAAACCGCAAGAATTCGTTAACTGCACATTCGGGATATTTCTCTATATTCGCGCTTCATCAGAAAACTGAAGGAACCTCCATTGAATCGAACTAATATTTTTTTTGGTGAATCGCATTCTGACTGGTTGCCTGTCAGAGGCGGAGAATCTGGTGATTTTGTTTTTCGACGTGGTGACGGGCATGCCTTCGCGAAAATCGCACCTGCTTCCCGCCGCGGTGAGCTCGCTGGAGAGCGTGACCGCCTCATTTGGCTCAAAGGTCGAGGTGTGGCTTGCCCCGAGGTCATCAACTGGCAGGAGGAACAGGAGGGTGCATGCTTGGTGATAACGGCAATTCCGGGAGTACCGGCGGCTGATCTGTCTGGAGCGGATTTGCTCAAAGCGTGGCCGTCAATGGGGCAGCAACTTGGCGCTGTTCACAGCCTATCGGTTGATCAATGTCCGTTTGAGCGCAGGCTGTCGCGAATGTTCGGACGCGCCGTTGATGTGGTGTCCCGCAATGCCGTCAATCCCGACTTCTTACCGGACGAGGACAAGAGTACGCCGCAGCTCGATCTTTTGGCTCGTGTCGAACGAGAGCTACCGGTGCGGCTCGACCAAGAGCGCACCGATATGGTTGTTTGCCATGGTGATCCCTGCATGCCGAACTTCATGGTGGACCCTAAAACTCTTCAATGCACGGGTCTGATCGACCTTGGGCGGCTCGGAACAGCAGATCGCTATGCCGATTTGGCACTCATGATTGCTAACGCCGAAGAGAACTGGGCAGCGCCAGATGAAGCAGAGCGCGCCTTCGCTGTCCTATTCAATGTATTGGGGATCGAAGCCCCCGACCGCGAACGCCTTGCCTTCTATCTGCGATTGGACCCTCTGACTTGGGGTTGATGTTCATGCCGCCTGTTTTTCCTGCTCATTGGCACGTTTCGCAACCTGTTCTCATTGCGGACACCTTTTCCAGCCTCGTTTGGAAAGTTTCATTGCCAGACGGGACTCCTGCAATCGTCAAGGGATTGAAACCTATAGAAGACATTGCTGATGAACTGCGCGGGGCCGACTATCTGGTATGGCGCAATGGGAGGGGAGCAGTCCGGTTGCTCGGTCGTGAGAACAATCTGATGTTGCTCGAATATGCCGGGGAGCGAATGCTCTCTCACATCGTTGCCGAGCACGGCGACTACCAGGCGACCGAAATTGCAGCGGAACTAATGGCGAAGCTGTATGCCGCATCTGAGGAACCCCTGCCTTCTGCCCTTCTCCCGATCCGGGATCGCTTTGCAGCTTTGTTTCAGCGGGCGCGCGATGATCAAAACGCAGGTTGTCAAACTGACTACGTCCACGCGGCGATTATAGCCGATCAAATGATGAGCAATGCCTCGGAACTGCGTGGGCTACATGGCGATCTGCATCATGAAAACATCATGTTCTCCAGTCGCGGCTGGCTGGTGATAGATCCCGTCGGTCTGGTCGGTGAAGTGGGCTTTGGCGCCGCCAATATGTTCTACGATCCGGCTGACAGAGACGACCTTTGTCTCGATCCTAGACGCATTGCACAGATGGCGGACGCATTCTCTCGTGCGCTGGACGTCGATCCGCGTCGCCTGCTCGACCAGGCGTACGCTTATGGGTGCCTTTCCGCAGCTTGGAACGCGGATGGAGAAGAGGAGCAACGCGATCTAGCTATCGCGGCCGCGATCAAGCAGGTGCGACAGACGTCATACTAGATATCAAGCGACTTCTCCTATCCCCTGGGAACACATCAATCTCACCGGAGAATATCGCTGGCCAAAGCCTTAGCGTAGGATTCCGCCCCTTCCCGCAAACGACCCCTGGAAGCCCCGTAGCGACGCGGAGAGGGGCGAGACAAGCCAAGGGCGCAGGCTCGATGCGCAGCACGACATAGCCGGTTCTCGCAAGGACGAGAATTTCCCTGCGGTGCCCCTCAAGTGTCAATGAAAGTTTCCAACGCGAGCCATTCGCGAGAGCCTTGAGTCCACGCTAGATCTATCTCATCTGCGCAAGGCAGAACGTGAAGACGGCCGCCCTGGACCTCGCCCGCGAGCGCCAGGCGCACGAGGCCGGCGCGCGGACCCGCGCCACGGCCCACGAGCGGACGCCGCAGCAGGAGCGCCAGAAGGCCGCCAGAGAGGCCGAGCGCGGCCGTGAGGCTTGGACGCTAGGGCAGGGCATGAAAAAGCCCGTAGCGGGCTGCTACGGGCGTCTGACGCGGTGGAAAGGGGGAGGGGATGTTGTCTACATGGCTCTGCTGTAGTGAGTGGGTTGCGCTCCGGCAGCGGTCCTGATCAATCGTCACCCTTTCTCGGTCCTTCAACGTTCCTGACAACGAGCCTCCTTTTCGCCAATCCATCGACAATCACCGCGAGTCCCTGCTCGAACGCTGCGTCCGGACCGGCTTCGTCGAAGGCGTCTATCGCGGCCCGCAACAGCGGCGAGAGCGGAGCCTGTTCAACGGTGCCGCCGCGCTCGCCGGCATCGCTGTCGCCGGCCTGCTCCTCAAGCACGGCCCCAACAGTGAAGTAGCTGATTGTCATCAGCGCATTGACGGCGTCCCCGGCCGAAAAACCCGCCTCGCAGAGGAAGCGAAGCTGCGCGTCGGCCGTTTCCATCTGCGGTGCGCCCGGTCGCGTGCCGGCATGGATGCGCGCGCCATCGCGGTAGGCGAGCAGCGCCTGCCTGAAGCTGCGGGCATTCCCGATCAGAAATGAGCGCCAGTCGTCGTCGGCTCTCGGCACCGAATGCGTATGATTCTCCGCCAGCATGGCTTCGGCCAGTGCGTCGAGCAGCGCCCGCTTGTTCCTGAAGTGCCAGTAAAGCGCCGGCTGCTGAACCCCCAACCGTTCCGCCAGTTTGCGTGTCGTCAGACCGTCTACGCCGACCTCGTTCAACAGGTCCAGGGCGGCACGGATCACTGTATTCGGCTGCAACTTTGTCATGCTTGACACTTTATCACTGATAAACTAATATGTCCACCAACTTATCAGTGATAAAGAATCCGCGCGTTCAATCGGACCAGCGGAGGCTGGTCCGGAGGCCAGACGTGAAACCCAACAGACCCCTGATCGTAATTCTGAGCACTGTCGCGCTCGACGCTGTCGGCATCGGCCTGATTATGCCGGTGCTGCCGGGCCTCCTGCGCGATCTGGTTCACTCGAACGACGTCACCGCCCACTATGGCATTCTGCTGGCGCTGTATGCGTTGATGCAATTTGCCTGCGCACCTGTGCTGGGCGCGCTGTCGGATCGTTTCGGGCGGCGGCCGGTCTTGCTCGTCTCGCTGGCCGGCGCTGCTGTCGACTACGCCATCATGGCGACGGCGCCTTTCCTTTGGGTTCTCTATATCGGGCGGATCGTGGCCGGCATCACCGGGGCGACTGGGGCGGTAGCCGGCGCTTATATTGCCGATATCACTGATGGCGATGAGCGCGCGCGGCACTTCGGCTTCATGAGCGCCTGTTTCGGGTTCGGGATGGTCGCGGGACCTGTGCTCGGTGGGCTGATGGGCGGTTTCTCCCCCCACGCTCCGTTCTTCGCCGCGGCAGCCTTGAACGGCCTCAATTTCCTGACGGGCTGTTTCCTTTTGCCGGAGTCGCACAAAGGCGAACGCCGGCCGTTACGCCGGGAGGCTCTCAACCCGCTCGCTTCGTTCCGGTGGGCCCGGGGCATGACCGTCGTCGCCGCCCTGATGGCGGTCTTCTTCATCATGCAACTTGTCGGACAGGTGCCGGCCGCGCTTTGGGTCATTTTCGGCGAGGATCGCTTTCACTGGGACGCGACCACGATCGGCATTTCGCTTGCCGCATTTGGCATTCTGCATTCACTCGCCCAGGCAATGATCACCGGCCCTGTAGCCGCCCGGCTCGGCGAAAGGCGGGCACTCATGCTCGGAATGATTGCCGACGGCACAGGCTACATCCTGCTTGCCTTCGCGACACGGGGATGGATGGCGTTCCCGATCATGGTCCTGCTTGCTTCGGGTGGCATCGGAATGCCGGCGCTGCAAGCAATGTTGTCCAGGCAGGTGGATGAGGAACGTCAGGGGCAGCTGCAAGGCTCACTGGCGGCGCTCACCAGCCTGACCTCGATCGTCGGACCCCTCCTCTTCACGGCGATCTATGCGGCTTCTATAACAACGTGGAACGGGTGGGCATGGATTGCAGGCGCTGCCCTCTACTTGCTCTGCCTGCCGGCGCTGCGTCGCGGGCTTTGGAGAAATTCTTCAAATTCCCGTTGCACATAGCCCGGCAATTCCTTTCCCTGCTCTGCCATAAGCGCAGCGAATGCCGGGTAATACTCGTCAACGATCTGATAGAGAAGGGTTTGCTCGGGTCGGTGGCTCTGGTAACGACCAGTATCCCGATCCCGGCTGGCCGTCCTGGCCGCCACATGAGGCATGTTCCGCGTCCTTGCAATACTGTGTTTACATACAGTCTATCGCTTAGCGGAAAGTTCTTTTACCCTCAGCCGAAATGCCTGCCGTTGCTAGACATTGCCAGCCAGTGCCCGTCACTCCCTGTCGTCTGGGCGTTCCTCTGGGCTAAACATCGACATGATCCGGCGCTTAATATCGCCGTCCTTGTTGACCAGCGTCTTGGTCACGAAGGCCGCGTATTCTTTGGCGTTGTCGTACCCTTTCCAGACCTCGTGGGGGTCAAGAGCGTAGGCGCAAACCCGCCCAGCGACTGGGATTCTGACCAAGGCGCGTTCTGTCTCAAGGTACTTGAGCCAGTTCCGAATCGTGCGGGTGCTAACCTCCAGATGGTCAGCCAGGAACTGCTGATCGCAGACAACAGCGCCACAGGTAGGGTCGATGTGTTCAGCGAAGAAGGCATACAGGCCAGCGGCCCCCGCATTGCCCTTTGACAGCTCCCTGACGCGCCGCCATCCCTTTGAATATACCCAGACGAACGTGATCGTTCCGGACGCACATGGCGACTGGTTGAACCAGCGAGATGATTCCTATGCCAAGTTCATGCGTGTCGATGGAAAGAAAACAAAAGAATCTTCTATTTTTTTGAATTATTCGAATGGAATAAAAAGTGGACGAGATTCTTGGGTTTACAACAGTTCAAGGAATAGGTTGTGTGAAAATATCAAAACATCAATCAATTATTTTAATGCATGCGTAGATAATTTATTGAGTAATAAAGATTATCTCCCAATAAAGGACGATGCAAAAATAAAGTGGAACGAAACTCAGGATACGTTATTTCAAAAAAAAGAATACGCTCAAAAATTTGATTTGACAAAAATTCGACTTAGTGTTTACAGACCTTTTATTCCAAGTTTTCTATATTTCGATAAATTCTGGAATCTTCGCCAGTATCAGATGACAAAGATATTCCCGGAAAGTAAATCAAAGAATTTAGTTATTTGTTCGTCTGGGGTAGGCTCAAAAGAATACTCTTGCTTGATGGTCGACCACATTCCATGCCTCGACTTTCTCGAAAAAACGCAATGCTTCCCGCGTTGGCTTCCCGGTGAGCAAACCAAAGGAGCAGAAGACACACTCGACTTTGGCGAACCGAGTGAGATGCCGAGCGGCTTCTCTCAGGAGGCACTGCCGCACTTCCAGGCTGCATATCCGGGCAAACCGATCACTGAAGATGATCTCTTTTACTATATCTACGGCATCCTTCATTCTGAGGATTACCGAACGCGCTACGCCAACAATCTGATGAAGGAGCTGCCGCGCATTCCGCGTGTCGCCACCTACGAGCAGTTCATGGCCTTTGTCGAGGCCGGTCAGGAGCTCGCTCGGTTGCACGTGCACTTTGAAGATGTTGCGCCATACGCCGGCGTCAAATTTGAGTACACGAAGGTCGGGCAGCCGTCCTACCGCGTGACGCAGATGAAGTGGGGCAAGATCAAGGGGAAGACCGGCAACGCAGCCAAAGACAAGACCACGCTGATCTACAACGATTGGATCACCGTGAAGAACATCCCGCTTGAAGCGCAGGAGTATGTCGTCAACAAGAAATCGGCGCTCGATTGGGTGGTGGAACGCGCTTGCGTCAGCATCGACAAAGCTTCCGGCATCGTGAACGACTTCAACGACTACGCGGCCGAGATGGGCAGCGAACGTTACCCGTTGGACCTCTTCCTGAAGATCATTACGGTCAGCCTGGAAACGATGAAAATCGTAAAGACACTGCCCAAGCTAGAGATCCATCCGTTGGATAAATAAAGGAAGGTCTGAGCAAGTGCCAATTTTTATGACTGCAACCGGAAAATCCGGACCAAACACATAAATTCGGTTGTTTACAGTCTAAAAATTGGCAGTTTATGCTGTTTTTAGTGGAAATTTCCACAATATAGGCACAATTAGGCCGTCAATCTCTTCAGGTAACAATCGAAAGTGAAGAGATTGCAGAGCGCCAGCATCGTATTGATGCGATGCGCATTCTTCGCAATGCCGCGATACCGGGTCTTGCGGTACGACATCTGAAGCTTCACACGCGCAAAGACATGCTCAACCTTGCAGCGGACGCTGGACTTGAAGTGCTCGATTTTGCGGATAAGATCTTCAGCCGAGCGTCCTTTCAAAACTCCAGGCCGCAGGTTGATCCGGTACGAGCGCTTTTCTGCTTCCTTATCGGTCTGGAATTCTTCGCGTTTTCCCATCCCGACATAGCCGGCATCGCCGTACACCTGCTCTGTCTCTGACGGTATCAGTTCCCGGGCACGGCTGATGTCATGCTCGTTGGCAGGTCCGTAGACGGCATTCGTGACGATGCCGATGATGTCGTCGGTGGCGACGTGCATCTTCATGCCGAAATGCCACGTATTTCCCTTTTTGCCGCTCGACATCTCCGGATCCCGCTTGTGATCGCGATTCTTTGTTGAGCTCGGAGCCTCAATGAAGCTGGCATCAACAATGCGTCCTTTGGAGAGCACCAGTCCGGCAGCGGTGATGCCGGCGTTGACTCGTTCAAGGACCTGCTTGCCGAGGTTGTGCTTCTCGAGCAGATGACGGAACTGGGAATCGTGGATTCGTCCGGCGTACGGTCCGCCAGCGCCAATCCCACGAATTTTCGAGCAGTAGAGTTCTCGTGAAGAAAGTCCTCCATCTGGGGATCGCTCATGTTGTAGGCGATCTGAAGCAGATGGATCCGGAGCATCAGCTCAAGAGGGAAAGGCTGCCGGCCGCGGCGGCCTGACTCGTAGTAGAAGGGCTGAATCAGTGCAAGAAGGTCTGACCAGGGGACAAGCTTTTCCAACCGTTCGGTGAGGCGTTCCGTACGGGTTTTGCGGGTTTTCCGGCGAAGACTGGTTTCAAGGTCTGAAAACGAAAGCTGTTCCATCAGAAGCCTCTCGCAAATCTATTCATGATAGATATATTCTATTATATATTTGATATTTATACAATTAATGCATTATCTTTCGATTTGCTCAGAGCATCCCTAAAAAATTTTGCCCAGCTCATAGCCGGCTGCGCTCTTGATGAGCGTCAGCGGCGTTGGTTTTATGGGTTTCTAGCCAGCGAGATTGGGTACGGGGGATCTGCTGCAGTTGCGCGCTCACTAGGTGTTTCTCCGATTACCGTCAAGGCGGGCCTGCAAGAGGTCGCGGGATCTGGGGAGCGCCCAGACATAAAAAAATTGCCCAAGGGGCGCATTCGTCGAGCAGGCGGAGGCCGCAAGCGCGCAGATCAAAGCCAGCCAGGCATGAGGGAGAGTTTGAATATTCTTCTGGAAAGCTCTACCGCAGGGGATCCTATGCGCGTGATTCTCTGGACAACGCTCAGCTTGAGAAAAATTGCCGAACACCTTGAAAAACAAGGTGTTCAAGGCAAGCCACACGCTAGTAGCGTCCTTGTTGTCAGAAATGGGCTACAGCAGGCAAGTGAATCAAAAAATGATTCAGCTCGGAAAGCCTCATCCTGATCGAGACGCGCAATTTCAGTTCATCAATAGGAAGTCAGAAGAATTTCTGTCTCTTGGCTTGCCTGTGATCTCAGTAGATTGCAAGAAGAAAGAAAATCTTGGGAATTTCAAAAACAATGGTCAAGAATATCGTCCCAAGGGAGAACCCAGACATACGTATGATCACGACTGGCTGATCAAGGAGCTTGGAAAAGTAGCGCCTTACGGGGTCTATGTTTTGAATGACAACACGGGATTCGTCAACGTGGGGCAGTCTGCGGATACTGCAGAATTCGCTGGGGAAAGCATTAGCCGATGGTGGCATTACATCGGCGAGGAAAACTTCCCCGGCGCAAAGAAACTGTATGTCGTTTGTGATGGTGGAGGCAGCAATGGCTGTCGAGTTCGTCTATGGAAATATGTTCTCGCTGTTTTCGCGGAATTTTATGGGTTGGAGGTACATGTATCGCACCTTCCGCCCGGGACTTCCAAATGGAACAAAGTAGAACATAGGTTGTTCTCTTACATTTCGAAGAACTGGGCAGGCAAGCCTCTGATTGATATCCAAACCGTCGTCTCGCTCATCGCCAGTACCTCGACGAAAACAGGATTAAAGGTCGTGTGTCAACCAGATAACAATGTGTACTTACGGGGTGTGGCCATAACGGACGAGGAATTTGACCGGATACTCTTGGAACCTGTCTCTTATACACATCTGACGCTGCCGACGACTTAATAGGTGTAGA
>OWJF01001380.1_pt1 | contig 10133 bp, 4 predicted proteins | sample 1732941 | NCBI WGS metagenome assembly OWJF01 (sample SAMN05065770, study PRJEB22554) | human gut metagenome | biome: ENVO:2100002; feature: ENVO:00000062; material: ENVO:00002003 | host: Homo sapiens | place: USA
AACAATAAATTAAACGTATAAACACTTTAAGCCCTCGCTTTGTATCCTCTTTAAGGAAATTCAAAGCGAGGGCTTTCGCTTGTTTATATGTTTTGCAAGAATTCACCCAGATGCACATGTTTAATGCCATCTATCGAACTTCCGCTTGTCCATTCGTCAAGACTAACTACATACTTTGGATAGTTATTGCGTATAGCTTGTAGGTTACCAAATTCTCGTTCTCTTGTTTTTTCATCAGCCATAAGATACGAAGATTGTATGTATACCACCTCGTCACCCTTACGAGCAACGAAGTCAATTTCCTTTCCTCCAGTTTGTTGGCCTGTGAATACTTCGTAGTGTTTTTGTGAGAGATGTAAGAAAATAGCATTCTCCATCAGTTTATGAATATCTTTTTGCATAGTGAAGCCGAAATGGCAATTTCGTAGTCCTAAATCTTCGAAATAGTATTTGTCGCCAATCTCGAAAGTTTTAAGTCCATTAACATATATTCTTCTCACTTTGTTGATAAGGTAAGCATTCTGTAGGGCTTTTAGATAATTGATTACCTGGATAGGAGAAATGTTGACATGTTGTGATTTCAGATAGCGGCTAATGTTGTTTGAAGAGAATAGATTACCTACATTATCTGCGGTATAGATAGCTAAAGTCTCAAGAAAATCAACATTTCTGATGCCTTCGCGCTTTACTACATCTTTGAGTATGATGGTGGAATACACATTGCGTAGATATTCAAAAATTATCTCTTGCTCTAATGGCAAATTACACAAATATGGTAGTCCACCAAAGGTTAGATAATTTCGTAAGCTCTGTGTTGAGGCTTCTTGCTTATGAAAAACCAAGAATTCGTTGTATGTAAGGCTGTGGATATGAAATTCTATATATCTACCAGATAGATATGTAGACAATTCGCTCGATAGCATTGTGGCATTGCTGCCCGTGATAAATATATCGCAGGCATCTTGAGCTTGCAAACTACGCAAAGTGTTCTCAAAACCAGTAATGTCTTGCACTTCATCTATAAATAGATAGTTCGCAACTCCATCTTTTAATCGTGAAGATATATATTGTGATAGGTTTTCATGATTACGAATCAAGGCAAATTCTTCTAACTCTTTGTTGATGCTAATGATATTACTATTAGGCTCCGTAGCTTCAATATGTGCTTGAATTTGTCTGAGTATACAGCTTTTGCCCACTCGGCGTTGACCTGTGAGCACCTTTATGATGTTTTTGTTTATAAATGGAGATATACGTTCTATGTAGTTAGGACGGTTGATAAGTTGTATCATAAGGCGGTTTTTTATAAGTTATACTTAAAACTTTCTGCAAATATAGCGATTTTGTTAATCATAACTTATAAATCCGTACGAAAAGTACTTTTTATTAGTTATGATTAACAAAAATATAGATGATATCTACTATTTATATGGATATTAAGTATGTGCTGAAATAAAAAAAGCAAGTTAGTTCCTGTGAGTGATGTCAGAAGCTAACTTGCTTTTTACGATTATTGCAGTCTACAATATCATGTAGACATTGTTGTTATTTCACTACCATCTTGCGACTTGTGCCATCAGAATACTTCACGATGTAAATGCCGCCACGCTGTGGAGCCTGCACTTTAGCACCACCAAGGGTGTAGGTGGCAACAGCGTGAGCCGATGTGGTGGTGTTGATGCCACGGTTGTTGATGGCTGTAGATGTTGTTGCGTAAGAGATTACAGGAGCTATAGCCATAGACAGAGGGTCGTCGGAATTCTCGTACCACTTATATTCGCCTGTAGGCTGATAGTTAGCATCCTCTTCTGCAAGATAGTGCCATGTGGTGGTCTTCTCGCCAGGGTTTCTGCGGTGGCAGTATATTGAGATATCGTCGGCAGTATATGGCGATTCCTCCATGGTGCCGTTAGGGAATGGACCAATAACGATGAAGAATGGAGTACCCTTTTTCAATTCCACAGTCTTGTCGAAATGGAAGATTGTGGCAAGATAGTCGTCATCTCTATACTGCAATTCGCCAGCCTTCTTGGTTGCTGTTGCCATCACCTCGCCTGGTTCGCCATTCTCAGCCACGGCATTCATTGTCATGGTGATTTCTTTCTCTGGGTCGATGGTGCCTACAGAAGCAAAGAATACGCTCACGCTATCTACTGTAGCATCAGCGAGAGGAGCCTTGTAGAGTTCGGCAAACTTCTCCATGCCAAGCCAGTTGGAACCTCCATAGTAGCCATAGTAGCCAAGGTTCACCTGTTTTAGATCTTTATTTTCGTCGAGACTGATGTTCCAAACATTCTGTGCACCACCAGCCTGAATAGCCCATTGCAGAATGTCATTGGTCTGACCGGCATCGTTCTTTGCAGTAAGACCCACGCTCACGGTTCCTGCCTTGGTATAGGTAACGGTAGGATTCTGCTCGTTGCTCTCTGTCTTATCGGTATTCTGGAATACCCACTTCCATTCTGTAGGGTTGCCTTCTGAAAGGTCGCGGAATGTTACAGGCACGTCGAGCGGAATGAAGGTGCCTACGTATGGCGACTCATAGCCTTCTTCTGGCAATCCAATCTTGGCAGTAGGAGCCTTCTTAGTAACCACTACAAAGTTGGTGCACTCTACCTTGTTGCTCTCTTCGCCACGCTTGATGGTGAGCGAAACGTTGTATGTGCCAGCCTTGCTGTATCTTACTGCAGGATTTTCTTCAGTCGAAGTCTCGGTATCAGCACCTGGGAATGCCCATTCGTAAGCCTTAGGTTCGCCTTCTGAAAGGTTCTTGAATGCAATTTCTTCGCCCTCGAAGATATGGATGGCGTCCTTAGCTGTAGGGTCGTCTTGTACAAGGCGGAAGCCATCTATGGCAAGGTCTTCGCCTCCGAAAGGATAGTCGAACGAGAATGTAACCTTCTTGCCTGCGTATGCTGCAAGGTCGAACGAGAACTTGTTCCAGTTAGTAGCATTGTATGCTGTTTCCTGTGCCCAGCTGAAAGCATCGAGCAGAGTCTCGCTCTGGTTAGTTTCTACATCGGTGATGTTGAAAGTCCATTTACCATAAACTAAGAAGTTTGGCGCGAAGTAAGCATAGAACTCTACCTTGCTTCCTTCTTTCACGGTAAGCTCAGGACTTGCGAGCTGAGTGGTTCCGCTACCGCCTTCGTAGCTAACGAAAGCTGAATATTTGTCGTTGGCATTGATAGACTTGAACTTCTTGTCGCTCAATTGCCAACCTTTGCCTACTGTCCAGTCTTTCACCTCTTCTTGTGAGTCAAACTCCTGGTCGTAGTAAGCCACGGAAGCACGGTCGGTAGTGAAGTCGGCTTTTAATGGTAGGTTGATGGTATATTCTGCCGATATCACTTCGCTATTTACGTTGTAGCCACGAGTCATCACATATAGTGTGCACGACTTGTCGATGGTGACTGTAGCCTCATGACCTTCTACAACTATGCTCTGTGTGTTGTCGCTCTCTTCAAACTCCTCAGCGCTCTTGGCGTTGGTTGAATACCAGATGGTTACAGCGTTCTCGTCGTCGGTAGTAATCTTCACTTCTACAGGTTCTGAGAATGTGCCACCAAGAGGTGTCACTTCAGGAGTCTTTAGCGGAGTGCGAGCCTTTACGTATACTGTAAGGGTGTCGGTAAGAGGATAATAGGTGTCGTCGCCAGCAAAGGTAGCGGTGATGATAGCCTTTGAATCTTCCTTAACGTAGGATGAAGACAAAGCACCATATTTGTCTACCGAGCATACCATCCAGTTAGACGACTTATAGGTGATTGGCGACAGCTTGTTAGGATTCAGCAAGTCGGAATGTCCTTCGTCGCCCGAAAGCAGAGTGATCTCTTTTTCGTTGAATTTAATCTGTGGATTTTTGCGTATCACGTAGTTAGCCTCTGCCACTTCGCTCAGTTCTTCGCCTTTGGCAACGATAGCCTTCAGGGTTGTGGTCTCGGCAATGTCGATAGGTTCGGTATAAGCCTTGCGAGTGCCGTCGGCAAGGCGTGGGTTACTACCATCGGTAGTATAATATATGGTGTAGGTGCCTGCATCCAAACCTTCGGCAGCAATAGCCACCTGCTGAGCTTTGTCGTAGGTGCCTGCAGCAGGAGTAAATACAGGAGCAGGAACGCCAGATGTGGCAACCTCGTAGTCTACCACTACCTTATATATATACAGAGGTCCCTTCTTTTCGCTCGTTTGGTTGAGCTTTATCTCGAGTTTTCCCTCTTGCATATCGGCATCATCGATGGTGAATGTATATTCTGCGAGAGTACCTGTTAGCGAAGCCTTGGCATTGCCATCGCAAAGATAGTCTTTGCCATTCACGGCAACAGCCACATCGCCAGCTTTTGCGTCATCTTGTACGCGGGCAGTAACCTTCACGTCCTTAATCTTTCCTGCAAAGCCCGTTGTCCAAAGAGTAGAGCTACTTGGAGCTTCCGACGTGCTACCGATATACTGTCCCTTAGTTGAAGTATAGGCGTAGATATAGGTGCCTTCCGACGAAATGTTCCATTGCACTCCGTTTAGTTCCGTGGTGTATACATCTTTCTCAACCTTGCTTGAGCCAAAGTTGTGGAAACCCTGTCCACCATCTTTCTTGCTTGTGTTCCACTCAAACGACCATGTTGTTGTGGCTGCCAGCCCTACGTAAGGCAATAGGGCGAGAAGAGTGGCAAATGTAAAGAGTAAACGTCTTTTCATAAGCTTTCTGATTTTAGTGTTGTTGTTATATGGTAATTATGTTAATTACTTGGTAATGCTGCAAAGTTACATATTATTATTAAATAACCAGAATAAATAACAATATTTTTGCAGTGGTGGGTATAAATATGTCAATATGATAGCTCTTTTTGTAAGGAGGGCGTTGGTGTAGCCAATTATGTTCCAAGTTTCGCCAAACTCTGTTCTGCTGCTTGCGTTTATTGTTTCGATTATAAAATCTCTTTGGAAATAAATGTAAGCGTATAATTATCCTTTTAATACCCAAACGATTACGATAAATGTACCAAATACACAAATAAAATTAAAAAAATCCAATAAAAGTTTGGACTTAAATAAACTTTTATATAACTTTGCCACCAAATAACTATTCATTATGCCTTTTATTGTGTAATTATACACATAGACATTCTACCTAATAACTAAATAAGAAAATTAATATAACTAACAATACTTAATTTATACCTAAATTATTAATTATGAAACATTACAAATTAATGATGGCTTCCCTGTTATTGGCTATAGGGGGGGGTAATGCTGTTGCACAAACTGATGTAACTCAACAGTACATCAAAAACCCTGGTTTTGAGGGTACGTCTACTCAGTTCTTACAAATAAATAAAGATGGTCGTGGTGTACAAAAACCTGAAGGTTGGAGCGTAGAGTGGTATCAAGATAATTCTGATACTAACGGAATGACTTATGTCGCAGACAATTTAAATCAAGATGGAAAAAAATGGGCTGCGAAGAATGGAAAATCATATTTCGCTCGTATGCGCTGGGCTAATTCAACTCTTTATCTTCGTCAGACCCTTAGAGATTTAAAGCCTGGTAAATATACTCTGTCTTTTTCTGCTACAGGCTATAGACCAAAAGGTAATAGTATTTTTAATGTGACAGTTGGTGATAAAAAAGCAGACATCAATTTATCTACTAAAGACGGAGCTGCTTGGGCTGACTATAATATAGATTTTGAAATTGCCGAAGGTCAAAAATATGCAACAATAACAATTACTGCAGATAGAAAGGATGATAATTTTAAGATCGGTATTGATGATTTTAAATTGACTTATGATGGTAGCTCTTATTATCCTTCTCTTATTAGTAAGGCTAAATCTCTTTATACCGAGAGTAAGGATTGGGCTAAACAGGCAGATGAATTATACTCTGCTATAAATTCAAATTCTGGTAAAACAGAAATTGTTGATATAAATGCTGCCATAGATGCTATAGAGGATGCTATGGCTATTTTTAAGAACGCTAATACTGTTGACGTTACGGCAAAGATTGTCAATCCAAACTTTGATTCTAATATTAATGGATGGACCTGTGAGGGTGGTGATGGAAATAATTTCCAACGTCAAACATCTTCGCAAAAGAACTTTAATGGAGGTTTCTTAGAGAAATGGAAAGATTCCGGTAACGGTTCTTATAATCAAAAGAATTTTGATGTTTTTCAGAAGTTGACAAATCTTCCAAAAGGTGAATATACTGTTAAAGCTGCTATTATGGCAACTATGCAGGGAGGAAAAGAAACTATACAGGGAGAAAAAGAAACTAAACAAAAATATCAAAATAAGAAACATGGAGGTCCTTACTATATTGATAATGAACATGGTGTTTGGTTCTATGGCGCATCAGGCGAAACTACCGATATGGATTGGGCTAATACTGAAAATAATGCATTTGTATCAGCGGCAGGAGCTGAATATAGAACAGCTACGGTTAAAGTTGAGGATGGTAATTTGACAATTGGCTTCAAGGGTGTTGGTTCTCCTGATGGTAAGCAGCTGGGAACATACGCAAACTGGATAGCTTGCGATAATTGGACATTGTCTTACTTTGGTTTTGACCCAACTACATTGCTCGCGCAAATAAAAGACTTGAAGAGTAATGCAGAAGCTCTCTTGAAAAATGAGGATTATAAGAACATTACAGGTAATGAGAAAACAGAACTTGAAAACGCAAAGAATCAGAATCCTGAAGAAACAAAGAGTGCGCTTGAAGCTGCAATAAATAAGCTTGAGACTGCTATATCTGCATTTACATCTGCAAAAACTGCTTATGATAACTATGCAGAAGAGGTTGCTGTTGCTACAAAGTTTGGTATATCATTTGATTCTCCTACTACTGCTGATAAGGCTACAGAGGCATTGAAAACTCTTAATGTTGCAGAATATAATGCTGCAATAAATGACTATACTACAGCTATTAAACTTGGCGAATGGACAACTACTGGTGCAAGTAAGTTTGATGATCAACATTGGAGTGGAGAAACTCGCAGCTATTTAAATCAAACTGATGCAAATGGTCAGGGTTATAATTCAGATAAATGGACTATGACTTGTAGTCAGACTTTGACTTTGCCTGCTGGTGAGTATGTTTTCAAGGCTGCAGGTCGTAAGTCGGCAAATGCTTTTATGAAGCTATCTGTAATGAATGGGGAGAATGTTGTCGGAAGAGTCACTAATTTCCCTAATGGAAGTGTTGGTTTGGGTATTACTACTGATGGCAAGGCAAGCTTCGACTCTAATGAAAAATTCGCAAACAATAATAATGGAAGAGGATGGCAATGGCGTTTTGTTCCATTTACTTTGGAAACAGAAACTGAAATTACCTTTGATATAGAAGCTGGTGCTAACGAAAAATTTAATTGGGCAAGTTTTGGCGACTATACAGTAATGGCAAAGCCTTCTGTTGCTGCAAGTATTGCAGCTTACAATCAAGCTGTTGATGATGCCAAAGCCGCTCTTACAGCAGAAGCAAATAAAGTTGTAACAGGTGAGGAACTTACTAATCTTAATGCAGCTCTAAGTGCTGATAAGGGCACAACTATGGAAAGTATAGATGCTGCAACAAAAAATATCCAAGAATGCACAACAGCTCTCACTGCTGCACAGCCTAAATATCAGGCTCTCGTAGATGCAAAGACACTTGAACAGGAAGAACTTGCTTATGCATCAAAGGATAAGTACACAGCATTCACTACATCAAAGGAGGCAACTGCTACATCTGCAGCAGATGCAGAAACTAAGGCTAATGCTATTATCGCTGCTCGCCGTGCTTACGTAGAGAGCAATGGTATGGCAAAAGGTGTAAAGGGCGCTGTAGATTGTACATCTAATTTGCAGGTGACAGTTGCTGGTGAAAACATGCCTGGTGTTTCTTATGCAGAACTTAGTATAAATTCTGGTCAAGGTGCTACGGATTCTGAGGGAAATATGACGAATAAATATTATGATACAAATGGTACTTTTTGGGGTAGTGATAATTTGAAAGCTCAAATGACGCAAAACGCATCTGGCTTAAAGTCTGGAAAATATCTTTTGACAGTAGCTGCTCGCGGCGAGGCTTCATTAAATAACCTTACATTGACAGCAGGCTCTAATTCTATTAATCTTCCTATTCAGACTCCTAATAATATATTTGGAAACAATTGGGATGATTATTCTATAGAAACTATAGTAGATAATAGTGGAAATCTAAATATAAGGATTGAAGGTAAGACAAATAAAAGCCATGCATGGTTTAGCTTCAACAACTTCCGTCTCGTTCGCCTTGGCGACCTCGATGCTGTAACACTTGATGAAACAGCTGACAATGCTGTTGAGGCTAAGGAGGCTGCTGATGTTACTTTGAAGCGCACATTTGTTGCTAACAAGTGGAACACATTGGTATTGCCATTCGCAGTTTCTGATGCTGACGTAAAGACCACATTCGGTGCTGATGCTAAGATTGTTAAATATAGCAACGCAGATGATGCAAACATCAACTTCACAACTTCTACAAAGGGTATCGAGGCTAATGTGCCAGTATTGATTATGCCAGTTGCTGTTAATGCCAAGAATACTTATACATTCAATGGCGTATCTATCGTAGAGGCTGCTCCTAAGGCTGATGGTACAAACTATAGCTTCGTAGGTAGCTATAAGCCATACGATCTCGTTAACGACGACTATATGCTCTATGCAGACAAGTGGTGGAAGACAGAGACTGGCGATACATACAAGATCAAGGCTTTCCGTGCTTATATCAAGGCTAATACACCTGCAGCTGCCAAGCAGTTGAACCTCGTTATCGATGGTCAGACCACAGGTTTGAAGCTCAATACCGTAAATGGCAACATCGAGGGTGAAACCTACAATATCGCTGGTCAGCGTGTAGCTAATAGCTATAAGGGATTGATAATCAAGAATGGTAAGAAAATCATTAAGAAGTAATAACAAATTTAAAGGCTAAAGAAAATGAAAAAATATATTGTTCCAACAATCACAGTAGAAAAGATAGAACTTACTAACTTGATGGCTGCATCTCCATCATTTAGTGGAGGTGAAGGTCTTCCAACTGCAGGTATCTCTTCAGAAAAGGGTTCTACGGCTGACGATGTTCAGCCTGGACATGATGCAGAAGGCTACTCTAAGCCGTTTAATATTTGGGAATAATTCCTAAATAGAAATAATCCGTTAGGCTCACCACTTATATATATAATAAGGTGGAGCCTAACGGTAAATATAAAAAATCGTGTGTACATCGTTTGTCGCAATATATTGTCGACAAAGTGTACACACGATTTGTTTGTTTATCGTTTTCTCTGTGATATCCGTGTGCTTAAAACTCTAGCTAATGGTGTGGCACACGGATCGCACGGATCGCACGGATTTTTAGGACCTCTGGTCCTTGTTGCTTGGGGATGAAACACGAAGCACTTGAGTTTTAAAAGAACACGAATATAGCGAATCTACCGAATATTGATTAACAGCACACGAGATGTTTTTTTTAAAAGAACACGAATCAAGCGAATCTACCGAATGTTGATTAACAGCACACGAGATGTTATTTTTAAAAGAACACGAATCGACCGAATCGACCGAATGTTGATTAAAAACGCAAGCAAGGAACTCAAGCTAAAGAGCCCATAGGGCTCATTCGTGCGATTCGGATGATTCGTGTTCTAAAAAAATCAGCAGTTTGTGTTTTAAAAGAACACGAATCAAGCGAATCTACCGAATGTTGATTAAAAACGCAAGCAAGGAACTCAAGCTAAAGAGCCCACAGGGCTTATTCGCTTTGATTTGGACGATTGATAATCCCCTATATTTGCCGGATAATACGATACAATATGCCTATGTGGATAAATCTGCCTTAAAAAAAGAAAGTACTTTCGTTGGCCAACGAAAGTACTTACGATTATTATTATTGCTATTGGTATTGGTATTACTATTACTCCAAATCTTTCTTTGGCAAGAGTAGATTGAGCACTACTGCTAAGAGGAATACTACGGCTACGCAGTTGTCGGCAAAGACGGTACGAACAATCTCAGGGAAGATGTTGAACATGCCTGTGGCTTGGGTGAAGCCAAGACCTACGCTGAGCGAAAGACTCACGATGATCATATTGCGCTGAGAGAATCCGCTACGAG
>OWJF01001381.1_pt1 | contig 10129 bp, 10 predicted proteins | sample 1732941 | NCBI WGS metagenome assembly OWJF01 (sample SAMN05065770, study PRJEB22554) | human gut metagenome | biome: ENVO:2100002; feature: ENVO:00000062; material: ENVO:00002003 | host: Homo sapiens | place: USA
GACAGGAATTAATAATATAATTATTCAATGAGAGGGAAGACAGCGCCTGTGCCGTTTTTTCTCCGCTGATAAGGGAGATTTTGAAGCATATGACTGAGATTATTTCAACCAAGACGGCCCCTGCTGCGATCGGCCCGTACAACCAGGCCGTCAAAGCCGGAAACGTCGTCTTCTGCTCCGGTCAGATCGGTCTTGTGCCGGAAACCGGAGAGCTTGCCCAGGGCCTTGAAGCCCAGGTGCGTCAGGCCTTCACCAACCTCACGGAAGTTGTTTCCGCTGCAGGCGGCACGTTTTCCGACGTGGTGAAGTTCACGCTTTTTGTGACCGACATGACGCAGTTCGGCCTTGTGAACGCCGTCATGAAGGAGTACGTGAAGGACCCCTACCCCGCACGCAGCTGCGTGGAAGTCTCCGCGCTCCCCAAGGGTGCGCTTTTTGAAGTGGAAGCCATTGCCGTTATTAAGGAAATGAGCTTCTGAGTGTGTTATGCCGATTGACAAAGTCCCGGTCAAAAAGCAGAAAGCCTTAAAGGCTGAAAAACCGAAAAAAGAAGACAATCTCACGGTGTCTGAGCGCTTTGCGCGTCTTGGTCTCGTGCGCGACTGGGATTTTGTCTTTCATCTGCCGCTCCGTTACGAAGACGAAACGCAGATCACTGACTGCAGGGCGCTCACGCCCGGCACCTTTGCCCAGGTCCAGGGCCGCATTACTGAAGTCATTGCCAAACGCACCTCGGGTTTTGTTCCCTTTACCTTTATCAGAATCACGGACGCGAGCGGGTCAGCTGCCATGCGGCTTTTCCGGTTCGGTGACAAAAAGCTTCTCACGATGGGAAGTCTCATCCGTGCCTACGGTGAAGTAAGACTCGCCTACAGCGGTGAACCGGAACTCTGGCAGCCGCGCGTTAAAAAGGCCGTGGCGGACGTCTCGGACCTTCCGAAAACCCTTACGCCCGTTTATCCGGCTTCAGGCACACTCACCCAGCCCGTCATCCGCAAACGCATTGACAGAGCGCTCCTTGACGTCGATTTAAAGGACCTCGTTCCCGACAAGTACACGAAAGCCTTAAATCTTCCCGGGTTTGCCGAGGCTGTGCGCTTTATCCACCACCCGAGCCCCCTTACACCGGCTGAAGCGCTTTCCGAGCGCACGGCGCCCGAATTCAAGCGCCTCGTGTTTGACGAATTTCTTGCTCAGCAGATCTTTTTAAAGAAAAGCCGGGACGCCAAGGCCCTTGCCGCCGCGCCCGCGATGACGGACACGTCAGGGGCCCTTAAAACCCGGTTTTTGGATAGTCTTGCCTTTACGCTTACCGGAGCTCAACAACGCGTCATCTCTGAAATTGAAGCTGACATGGCAACGAAGCGCCCCATGCAGCGGCTTGTCGCGGGCGACGTCGGCTCGGGTAAAACCGTGATTGCGGCGCTGGCCGCCGTCCGCGCCGTTGAAAACGGCTTTCAGGCCGCGGTCATGGCCCCCACGGAAATTCTCGCGCAGCAGCATTACAAAAAGCTCTCGGCGTGGCTTACGCCCTTGGGCGTCAATATTGTGTTTCTTGCGGGAAGCCTCTCAGGGCCCGACAAAAAAGCAGCGCTAAAAAGCATTGCCGACGGTACCGCTCAGATTGCGGTGGGCACCCACGCCCTCATTCAGGAAGGCGTTCACTTTAAAAACCTCGGGCTTGCCGTGATTGACGAGCAGCACCGCTTCGGCGTTTCACAGCGCATGAAGCTGTCTTTGACTGAGGCAGGCGTTCAGCCGCATCAGCTCCTTTTAACCGCAACACCCATTCCTCGCACGCTTGCGATGAGTTACCTTGCCGACATCGACGTGAGTTTCTTAGACGAAATGCCGCCCGGACGGCAGCCCGTCACCACCAAGCTCATCAGTCTTTCTCGGGCAGCGGACGTTTTAAAGGCCGTCACAGGCGACATCCGCGAAGGGCGGCAGTGCTACTGGGTCTGTCCCCTCATTGAAGAAAGCGAAAAGGCGGACCTAACCGCCGCAACCGACCGCGAGCGCATGATCCGCGAAAGCGAACCGGACTTAAGAACAGCGCTACTGCACAGCAAACTCCCCGCAGAAGAAAAAGAAGCCGTAATGGCGCGCTTTGCCGCGGGAGAAATTGACATTCTCGTCTCCACCACCGTGATTGAGGTGGGTGTGGATGTCCCGAACGCCTCGGTGATGGTGATTGAACACGCCGAGCGGTTTGGCCTGTCGCAGCTGCATCAGTTGCGCGGCCGAGTGGGGCGCGGTACCGCCAAAAGTACCTGCCTCATGCTTTTTGACCCCGAATTAAGTGACGTCGGCAAGGAACGTCTGCGTGTGATCCGCGAGACGACCGACGGTTTTGCCGTGGCGCGCGAGGACCTAAGGCTTCGCGGCCCGGGTGAGTTTTTAGGTGCGCGCCAGTCCGGCAGCCCCGCCATGCGCTTTGCCGATCCCTTAAACGACAAGGATCTTTTGGAGTGGGCGCGGCGCTCGGCCGAAGACTGGATGCGTGAGGATGCGGCGGCAGCCGAAAAGTTTGCCAGCCGGTGGTTTGATCCCGCCCGAAATTTTTTACAAGCGTAAGCACACCCCAAATGAGTCCCTACTATGACACTGACTGAACTCAAATATGTCCTTGCCGTTGCGCAGGAACACCATTTCGGACGGGCGGCCGAAAGCTGCAGCGTCTCCCAGCCTTCTCTTTCCGTGGCCGTGCGTAAGCTCGAAGAGGAACTGGGCGTCAAGATTTTTGAGCGTAAGAGCTCAGACGTCACCGTCACGCCGATCGGCAAACTGATCGTTGAACGCGCCCAGCGGGTTTTGGAAGACGCCGCCCTGTTGCGCGTCTGCGCCCAGCAGGGTAAAGATCCCTTACGCGGGGAGCTGCGTCTGGGAACGATTTGCACAATCGCCCCCTACCTCATTCCGGATCTCGTGAGCAGCATGCACAAAGTGGCTGCCGACATGCCGCTTATTCTCACGGAAGGCCTCACCGCGAACCTTCTTGAGCAGCTTAAAAGCGGTCAGCTTGACGCTGCGATCGTGTCGCTCCCGATTGATCAGCCGGGCATCATGATTCAGCCCCTCTACGACGAAGAATTTGTGGCTGTGGTGCCGGCAAACCACCCGCTCGCGCACCGGCCGGCGATTTCGCGCCAGGACGTCAAAAATGAACCGATGCTTCTGTTGGGTTCCGGCCACTGCTTCCGCGATCAGGTACTTGATTTCTGTGCCGATACGCTCCGAAGCGACCCCAACGCAAAAAAAAGCGTCGAAGGCAGCTCGCTGCAGACAATCTGCTACATGGTCGCGCAGGGCCTGGGCGTCACGATTCTCCCGTCAAGCGCGGTGCCCTTCTACGATCACAACCCCCTGATCCGCATCGTGCCTTTTGAGCGCCCGAGCGTCCCCAAGCGCCGCGTGGTGCTTGCCTGGCGCAAGACCTTCCCGCGTGTACCCGCCGTGCAGGCCGTGCAGCACGGCGTGGAACTCATCCGCAATCTTCACGGCTGCCGCATGCTCACAAGCCTCCCGGCGGTTCCGGCCTAAAGCTCTGACGGCCCTTTAAAAAAGCCTCCGGCGCTTTAAAAACGCACGGAGGCTTTTTACTGCCCGTTTAAAAATTAACGGCGCAGGAAAATACCCTCGTCAATACCGCGCGGATTGGGACGCGGGTATTCGATCATGCGAAGGGTGTTGTGATCGGTGTGCAGAAACTCCCCTTCAACACCGGGAACAATGAGCTTGGTGACCTGATCGTAACTCCAGGTACCGTCGTCGTTAAAGGTGATGCTCATCGTCCACTCAACGGTCTTAAAAGCTTCTTCGAGGAAGGGGCCGGAGATGATGCCGTTTGTGAGCGACCCCCGCTCGGCCTTCACCGTAATCGTCTTGTCGCCCGGTTTGGCAACGCCCGTTGCCATCGCCACCTGCGCGCGCGGAATCGCAAGCGTATGCGTGATCCGGCCGGTCGCGGGCTCCCAGAGCCAGTAGCCCACCTGATCGTGGAAACCGGCAAGTTCCCCGGGCTTAACGATATGCACGTGGTAGCGAAGGCCGTAGAGAACCTGCGGACCGTTATTCTGTGCGTCAATCGGCTCCATCACGATGCGCTCGATGTAAGGCTCGGTTTCCGGGCCGTCAGCCTGCGGGTGCGTGTCAACGCCCTGATCGCCGTACCAGGTGCCGGCAAGGCGCGCCAAAGGCCCGAGGTTGGCAAGCGTATCCGCGCTTGACGGGGCTTCCGTGTAAATGTCCTTATGCATGGCCATGGTGTAATTCCTTTTCGAAAACAATTTTTCTTGACCGCACTCTAAAAGGTTTCGCGCAAACCGTCGGGCACTTTCGGATAATTTCGCAACAATCTGTACAGGGAACAACACGGGCTTAATGGCGGCTCCCGGCAATATTACCAAACCCCGCGTCACTTTCGATCCATGCCCGGATTTTGCGGCCGAGGGCGTCCCGCTCGGCTTTGGTCCTTAAAGCACACTCCCAGACCCGGAGAACACGCCAGCCGCTCTCAAGCAGCTTATCGCGCACGGCCGCGTTGCGTGCTTTGTTGCGGGCAATCTTTTCAACCCAGAAAGCGTGGTGCGCAGACGGCACCGACGCTCTCGGGCAACCCGCGTGCGCGTGCCAGAAACAGCCGTGCACAAAGATCGCGATGCGGCGGCCGATCATGGCGATATCCGGTTTTCCGGGAATGTCGCTGCGGTTTAACCGGTAGCGGCAGCCTGCGGCGGTGAGCGCCTTTCGGACAATGATTTCGGGCTTTGTGTTTTTCGAGCGGATCGCTGCCATATTGGCGCTTCGCTCAGAAGCCGACTTGATGTCCATGACGCAGGAGCCGCAAAAAATCAGGCATCCTTGCCGGAGAGAAGCTTTAAGAGCTCTCCTACATGCACGCGCGCCACGACGTTACGCAGCACGTGCGTGAGAACACCGTTTTCGTCGATCACGAAAGTCGAACGCTCGATACGGATGCGGGGCTTGCCGTCTTTAATCTGCTCGGTCATCACGCCATAGAGGTTGCTCACCGTGCGGTCGGTGTCACACAAAAGCGGGAACGTGAGCTTATAGCGGTCACGAAAATCGCAGTGGCTTGCCTGATTGTCGTTGGAGACACCGTAGATGCTGTAGCCCAGGGCCTTAAACTCTTTGATCGTGTCGCGGAAATCCTGTGCCTGTGCGGTGCACCCCGGCGTATTGTCTTCCGGGTAAAAGTAAAGAATCACCTTGTGCCCGCGAAGCTCTGACAACCGCACGGACTCCCCGGCGTCCGTCATCAGTTCAAAATCCGGCGCCTTGTCGCCCGCCTTTAAGTCCCGCCCGTCAGTCATCTTTCTTTCCTTTTTTTATTTTTTGCGGTTAAGACCGCTCGCTTGAGACTCTAATTGTTTTGTCTTACAGCCACTTTGACTCGCTTACGGGAAATTGCTCAGCCGATCCCGCAGGAAGTCATAGTCCGACGATTAAAATCAAAATTTTTGGCGCAAATCCGCACAGATCGGGCCTGCGCTTCTATAGACTCAGCCACTCGCGCTAACATTCTGCGCGGAATTCTTACAAAAGGATACGAAGGACGTATCCGCTCCTTGACCAATTTTCACAGGGTGATTTCCAAATGATGGACTGGCTAAACAGCCTTGTCGGCGACGTCAACAGCGTACTTTGGGGTGTTTTCTGTCTTATTCCCCTGCTGTGCGGTACCGGTATCTTCTACACGATCCGTCTGCGTTTCGTTCAAGTCAGAAAGTTCGGCCTCGCGCTTAAGATCCTTTTCGGCGGCGCATCGCTCTTCGGTAAGCGCGCCGACAAGACCGGTATGAGTTCGTTTCAGGCTCTCGCGACCGCCATTGCCGCTCAGGTCGGTACCGGTAACGTCGCTGGTACAGCCACAGCCATCGTTTCGGGCGGCCCCGGTGCCCTTTTCTGGCTTTGGGTAGCGGCCTTTTTCGGTATGGCGACGATCTTTGCGGAAGCCGTGCTCGCCCAGACCTACCGTGACAAGGACGCCAACGGCCACATCGTGGGCGGCCCCGCCTACTACATCACCAAGGGTATGGGCGAAAAATTCCGTCCGATGGCTGTCTTTTTCTCCATTGCCATCATCATTGCCTTGGGCTGCATCGGTAACGCCGTACAGTCCAACTCTATTTCAATGGCCATGAAGACGGCCTTTGACATGCCGCTTCTGATCACGGGCGTTGTGGTTGCCGTGCTTTCCGGTTTCGTCTTCTTCGGCGGTATCGGGCGGCTTGCGAGCGTCACGGAAAAGATCGTTCCCGCCATGGCTGCCATTTACATCGTGGGCGGCACGTGGGTGATCTGCATGCACGCCGCGCAGATTATTCCGGCCTTTGAACTCATCATCGAAGCGGCCTTTAATCCCCAGGCTGTCGCCGGCGGCGCTTTGGGTCTCACGGTTGCCAAAGCGATGCAGTTCGGTGTGGCCCGCGGGCTCTTTTCTAATGAAGCCGGTATGGGTTCGACGCCCCACGCGCACGCCGTAGCGAAGGTTGAGCACCCGGTGGAACAGGGCCTTGTCGCCATCTTCGGTGTGGCTGCAACCCTCATCATCGTGACCTTTACGGGTATTGTGATTCTTGTGACCGGCGTTCTTGACTACAAGACAACGGGCATCGAACTCACGCAGCATGCCTACAACGTGGGCTTAGGCAGCATCGGCATGAGCTTTGTGGCGGTGTGCCTCTTCTTCTTTGCCTTCTCCACGATCATCGGCTGGTACTTCTTCGGTGAACAGAATGTCCGCTTCCTCTTTAAGGGCCGCGGGCTTCTCCCCTACCGCCTTTTGGTGTGCGCCTTCATCATCCTGGGCGCAACACTCAAGGTTGACCTCGTCTGGTCTCTGGCCGACCTCTTTAACGGCCTGATGGCGATCCCTAACCTCATTGCCCTTCTGGCTCTCAACAAGGTCGTTGTGAATTCTCTGAACGACTTTGAAGCCAAACTCGCGATGGTGGAAAAGACGCAGAAGGAACTGGCAGGGAAGTAAGCCGACCTCTTTCTGAGGATTCTCTAAAACCCGGCAGGCTCATTCAACATGCCGGGTTTTTCATTGTCTCCGAAAAGTTTTCGGGCGTGATGCTGCGGATTTCTGATTCCGGCAGGGCTGCCGCAAAGGCTGGGCTTACCCGATGTCTGCCTGCACTAAACAACCCGCGCTTGAAAGCGCGGGGTTGTTTAGCTGGGCAGGATGTGGCGCTCAAACCTGCGATTTCGAGAACGTTTGCATGGTTGCAAACACCTAGACAGGCATTTTCGGTAAATTTTGGTACTATATTCCCAAAATTTCACGCTTTTTTAGGAACATAATCCCAAAAGGTTCCAATTCTGCAGGGCTGACGCATACTAATTCATAAATATTGCTGGAAGTCGATCGATTTCCAGCTTTTTTTCTTGATTTTATCGTGGTGTGTTATATAATTTTGATAACGCACCACGAATAAGAGGCAGTCATGCCAAAGCTCGGAAGCGACGGAAAAATTCACATCTCTATCGTTAAGCGCAAGCGTCCTGACGGATCCCGCTATGTGCAGGAGGTCAGAAGCATCTACGACCCCAAGACGAAAAACAGCAAGGTCATCAGCTCTACGACCAAAGGAATCCTTCCGCCTGGGGAAACTGATCTCAGCAAGCTCATTCCCAGCGACGGGAAAAGAGGTCCGAAGAAAAAGGCCGCGTTGGCCCGGGAAATTCCTGTCATCACAGACTCCCGTCAGGGATCGCTTGTTCAATATCCTCTCGATATTGTTCTGCTGGTTATCGTCCTGGCCGGGCTTGGCGGCTTCCTTTCCTGCCGGCAGATTGCTGAGTACTGGAAACTGCATCGTCCTGTATTTAAGGCATGGTTTGCCGATTTCCCTGATCAGGATATTTCTCACGATACGATCCGCAATGTCATCCGAATCCTTGGCAAAGGTGACGTCAACAAGCTCATTGAGCAGTACACGATCCCTCTGCCGGCCAAGTACCAGACGCGGATTGTTGCCTTGGACGGTCAGGCCGTATGCGCAGCATCAAGCCTGGAGCACAAGGCTCACAGCCGCTATGTGCTGAACCTTTTCGATACTGACAATGAAATGTGCCTTCAGCAGGTACTTATCGAGGAAAAAGAGAACGAGATCACTCAGGCCGTCAACATCGTGACGTCCATGGATCTCAGCGGTGCGATCTTCACCTGCGATGCGATGAATACGCAGAAAAAGCTGGCGGAGTTTCTTCTTTACGAAAAACACTGCGACTACTGCTTTGCCGTCAAAGGCAACCACAAAGAACTTCACAGCCAGGTTTGCGGTTGGTTTAAAACCAAACAAGGCCGGAGCGCTGCAAAAGAATGTGCCCGTATTGAGCTGGGGCACGGCCGCACTGAAACACGGGAAATCAGCGTGTTGCCGGCCTCTCTCATGAAAGAATTTGCCCAGGATGTTTTGGATAAATGGGCCGGACTGGAAGACGGGTGCATCGTCATGGCCAGAACCAAACGCGAATTCGCAGACGCACCGGAGAAAAACTCTGATGAAGTGCGCTACTTCATTACGAGCCTGCATTTCGACAAGCTCTACATTGCTGCCACGCTGGCGCGCGTGATCCGCAGACACTGGATGATTGAAAACGGGTTGCACTGGGTGCTGGATGTGACTTTTAACCAGGACAGAACCCAGTGCAGAAACGCCGATTTCTTGGCCGGAGTAACCGGAATCCGCAAAATTATTTTCAACCTGATCAGTAAGGCTCAGTCCGTGGAAGAAGCAGAAACCGGACGCCAGGCCGCACACAAACCGTCCTGGAAAGTCAGGCTTTCAACGCCTGCCTCTGCCATGGAGCTTTTTGCAAAACTATACCGGCACGTCAAACGATAAGGATGAGTAATCGTCAGCCCTGGTCCATATTTTTGACCATCACATTCAAATTTTGAACTTCGATAAAATTAGTAAGTTTTAACCCCTGTATCTCAACATTATGCCCGAACAACAACCAAATCAATCCGATGACGCCTTCGAAAATCAGTTGCTCGAATTGTCTTATAAATCATTGGCTTTCGCCGGAGATTTTTATGACAAACTGATTTACCAAGCCCTGCTTGCAGACGGGGCCATCGCCGGCCTCATCATCAATCAGATGAATACCGTATTGAATTTTTTCGAGCCTGTAGACGTTAAACACTGCTTTTACGGTCTTCTGAGTTCCGCGATTTTCGGTTTGTTTGCGCTGTTTTGTTCTTTTATGAGGAAAAGCTTACTAACCATCCACAATACCCTCACCAATGACTTAGAACCACCTGATTCAGAGTATTCATTTGACGCCTCCCGCTACACAGAGCGTTTCTTTAAACCGTTACCCTGGTTTACTTGTTTCAGCTTGTGGTGGATCCAACGGAGAGGCATAAAACCCCAACAGCCTTACGAAAAAGCTGCATACTGGTCACTGCAGCAGATGTGGTGGATCTTTTGCCAAGTATGGGCAATGATTGGCTCAGCTTTTCCGTTACTCACTAATTTCAAGCCACTGATCGCATAATCAGCGCCTCAGATACGCAAAAACCCACACTCTCGCATGGGTTCCACTTCACCGGCAAACAGAGCCGCTCACAGCCTTACCATCCCGACGGCCTGCTTCAACGCCTCTTTCACCAAGTCTACCGTCGACGGCACCGCCGCACTGGAGGCCAACGCCAAAGCTTTCTTAAAAACCTTCTCCGACCGCAGCGAATCCAAAAGGTCATGTCCGCTCATCGTGAGACGCACATACCCCTCGCTGTATTTCCACTCACTCGGGGGCACCGTGACGACGTCAAAGCCTTCAACCAGCCCGGCATCAACAGCGAGCAACATGTGACCGAAGAACTCATCCTCATGGTGAGACTTTTCGCCAGCGGATTCCGCGAGACGATCCTTTGCTTCAGCCGCAGCGACCGCAGCATCAATGCGGCCGTCTTCAACCGCCTCAAGCACTTCCCGCAGCGTCTTCCAATTGCGTTTCATCACACCTCCCGATAAGCAAAAACCCACGCTCTCGCATGGGTTCCACTTCACCGAAAACCGAAGGGAGTGTCTCGATTTTTGTGTCTAGCGCGGGTTTACGGTTGAGCTTGTTGGCTCGCTAACAGGGG